>ERZ1643247.85-NODE-85-length-128421-cov-123.229609_pt1 | contig 128421 bp, 110 predicted proteins | sample MGYA00579264_ERZ1643247 | MGnify/ENA primary metagenome ERZ1643247 (study PRJEB29033, sample SAMEA4952262) | chicken gut metagenome | biome: Broiler Chicken; feature: Gastrointestinal Tract; material: Caecum | place: Ireland | collected 2018 | study: Broiler... | reverse complement strand
AGAACTTGAACCCCCACTTTTTGAAGTACCGGCACAAACTGCGGGTCTGCTGCACCATGGGGCCCAGGCTGCGGTGGGCCGCACGGTGCCAGACGTGCACGGCGGTGTACTGGGGCACCAGCCACACCTGCCCCCGCTGCAGCATCTTCTGGGTCAGGTCGGCGTCCTCCACATACATGAAGTATCCCTCGTCGAAGCCGCCGGCCGCCTTGAAGGCGCCGGTCCGCACGGCGGCAAAGCTGCCGGTGCAGAACTCGATCTGCCGGGGCCGCGTCAGGTCCTCCCCGGCCATGACGTAGGCGTCGTTGTACTTTTTGAGGAAGGACAAAAAGCTCAGCTGCCGGTAGACCATGGGCCGCAGGCTGCACCGCCGCAGGGGCAGCACCTGCACCCGCCCATCCGGGAAGCACAGGCTCGGCCGGGCCATCACCGCCGCCGGGTGGGCCTGCATCCATTCGGCCAGGTCCGAGAGGGTGTCCTCCCGCAGCAGGATATCGGGGTTGAGGATAAAGTGGTAGTCGCTGGCCAGCTCGGGCAGCACGGTGTTGTGCCCCGCCCCAAAGCCCACGTTCTTCTCCTTGCGGATGACCCGGACGGTCTGTCGGGGTCCGGGGGCCAGTTTGCCGCTGGCAACCGCTGCTTCCAGGGCCTGGCCGGTGCCGTCGGTGCTGGCGTTGTCCACAAGGTAGAGGGCCAGGGGGTGGCGGCGGGTGTGTTCCAGCACCGAGACGGCGGCCCGTATGGCCTCGGCCTGGTCGTTATAGGTCACGATCGACGCAGACAGGTTCAAAACAACGTCCTCCCTCTGCTTTATGCAATCAGTCCAGGGGTTTCAGCTTGATGCGGAAATCGTCCCGGTCGATATCGAAGTTGGGGTTCAGGCAGGGGTCGCCCGCGGCCAGCTCCGCCTTCCAGCGGGTCTGGAAGCGGGTCACTTCCGAGACGAAGCGGGCCCGCTTTTCGGGGGCCTCGTCCAGGCCGCGGCTCTTGCTCTCGTAGTGGTACAGCATGGCGAAGGGGGTGAACAGGTTCTGATACCCCGCTTTGCGCACCCGGACGCAGAAGTCCACGTCGTTGAAGGCCACCGCGAAGCTCTCGTCCAGGCCGCCCACCGCCTCGTACACTTCCCGGCGGACCATCAGGCAGGCCCCGGTCACGCCGTAAACGTCATGGGCGTACACCAGCCGGCCCATATAGCCGGGGTTGGCCACCGGGAAATTCTTGTGCATATGGGCCGCCAGGGTCAGGTAGCCGAAGCCCAGGCCGGCGTGCTGGATGGTGTCGTCGGGGTACAGCAGCTTGGCGCCCACGCAGCCGATCCGCTCCTGCTGGGCGAACATGACCATCTCCTCCAGCCAGCGCGGGGTGATGACCTCGGTGTCGTTGTTCAGCAGCAGGAGATAGTCGCCGGTGGCGAACTTCTCGCCGAAGTTGTTCAGGGCGCTGTAGTTGAAGCCGGTGCCCTCCCACCGCACCACCCGGAAGGTGCCGGGGTGCTGCTTTTCCAGCCGCTCGTAGGTGCGGAAGGTCTCGTCCTCTTTGCTGTTGTTTTCGATGACGATGATCTCAAAGTCTGGATAAGTGGTCTTGGCGTAGATGGAATCCACGCAGGTGCGCAGGTCCCTGGCGTGGTCGCAGCTGGGGATCAGGATGCTGACCCGGCCGGGCTTTTCGATGGTGTAGTCGGTCTTGTAAAAGCCGGGGGTGTCCGGGATGGACGACACCTCGTCCACCGCCACCCCTTCCCGGGCATAGTGGGCGTACAGGGCCTTGATGGCCGCCTCGATGCAGTAGAGCTTGGCCTCGATGCCGCCCGCCACGCTGGTGGGGCTGGCCCGCCAGTAATAGAGCACATGGGGGATGTGCACCACCTTTTCGGCCTGTTCGGTCAGGCGGAGGTAAAGGTCGTAGTCCTGGCTGCCGTTGTACTCGCTGCGCTCGCCGCCGCCGGCTGCCTGCAGCAGGGCGGCCTTGAACACGCTCAGGTGGCAGATATAGTTGTTGGCCCGCAGGTTATCCAGCATGAAATCGGGCTTGAGGTGGTAGAGGGTGGTGTGCTCCACCTCGCCCTCAAAGGTCACCTCGTCGGTGTAGACAAAGTCCGCCCCCTGCTCCGCAATGGCCTTTGCTACATACCACAGGGCCGACGGGTGCAGGATGTCGTCGTGGTCCAGCAGGGCGATATACTCCCCTTTGGCCAGGGCAAAGCCGGCGTTGGTGTTGCCGGCGATGCCCTCGTTTTTGTCCAGCTTCTGGTAGCGGATGCGGGGCTCCTGGGCCATGCGGGCGGCCACCGCCCGGCCCACCTTTTCATCCTGGCCGGCGTCCACCAGGCACAGCTCCCAGTTCTGGTAGGTCTGGTTGACCACCGAGTCCAGCAGCTCGGTCAAAAAGTTGAGCGGGGTGTTGTAGAGGGGCACCACGATGCTGATGAGGGGCCCTGCCGGCTGGTTTTGGGCCTGGCGGACCAGCAGGTCCACCGGGGCCAAGCGGTCGGCCTTGAAGGTCTTGCCGGGGAAATGCTCGTTGAAGTAGGCCCGGTCGGCCCGGCGGCGGGCGATGCCGGCGAAGCCTTCCCGCCGCAGCTGGCCCAGCCAGGCCAGCAGGGGCAGAGCCGTCAGCAGGGCCCGCGCCTTGCTGAGGAGATAGCGCACGGGCCAGGTGGCCTTCCAGCAGTGGGACTGGGTGACGCTGTTCAGCGCGGTCTCCAGCTGCTGCTCGTGCTCGTGGGCGGCCGACAGCTCGCTGCGCTGATGGTCGGTCAGCTTCTGGTAGTCGCGGCAGCTCTGCTCGGCGCGGTCCAGCTTGAGGCGCAGCGCGTCCAGGGCGTTCTCGTAGTCCTCCATCAGGGTGCTGTCCGCCTCCGGCTGCGTAGGGCGGAACAGGGCCGCGCCGTTCAGCGCGCCCCAACTTTTCCAGGCAAAGTCCCGGCGCAGGCCCGCCGCCTCCAGAGCGCCGGCCCACGCCGGCAGGACCGAAGCCGCTTCCGGCTCCCCTGCCGGGAACAGCACCCGCTGCGCGGGCAAAGCCTCCGGGCAGGGGGCGTCCTCCCCCTGCACCACCATCAAGTCATACTGGCGGGGCCAGCGGGCGGGCAGCGTCCAGCCTGCGGACAGCCAGCTCTCCCCCGCCTGCTCCGCGCCCAGGCCCCAGGCGTCGATCTGGCGGTCCCGCAGCGCCTGCGCCAGGCCGCTGTCCCCCACCACCAGGACCCGGCCGGGCCGGAACTCAGGCTCGATGATGCGGGCGAGCTCCCGCTGGCGTCTGGCCCGTTCCTTCTGCTTCAAATCCTCTGCGCTCTGCATATTCTCGCTCCTATCCTGAATGTTCAATCGTCTTAGTATAGCAGATTTTGCCCGGTTTGAGAAGCGTCTGGGCAAAATCCGTGCCAAATCCCCCTATCCCGCCCCAATCACCGAAAATCCGTCCCACACGCAGAAGCAGGGGCCCCCGCAAAAGGGCCCCTGCTCCCGTGTTTAGGATAGGAAAGAGGATGGCTGTAAAAAGCGGCGAACAAAAAGGCGTCCCTGCGGGGCGCAAAAACCCCAGCAGGAACGCCTTTGTTCCCTGTATATGCTCCCCTCTCAGTCTCGACGCCCTGGCGGGCGTCTCGCCAGCTCCCCCGCGGGGGGGGAGCCAAGTGTACGTGTATCAACCCCGGTAAACGGAGCGGTAAGGCAAAGCTGTAAATAAGTTTTCCTTACCACCTCTTAGCCGTCACCCACGGGCGTGCTCTTGCCTCCCCCGGTGGGGGAGGTGGCACGGCGCTTCAGCGCCGTGACGGAGAGGGCAGCCGGCAGGCATCACTTAGTAGGTGATGCCCTGGGCCAGCATGGCGGTGGCTACCTTCAGGAAGCCTGCGCAGTTGGCGCCCACCATCAGGTTGCCCTCCTGGCCGACTTCCTTGGAAGCGTCATAGCTGGCGTGGAAGATGCCCTCCATGATGCCCTTCAGCTTGGCGTCGACTTCCTCGAAGGTCCAGCTCAGGCGCTCGCTGTTCTGGCTCATCTCCAGGCCGGAAGTGGCCACGCCGCCGGCGTTGGTGGCCTTGGCGGGTCCGTACAGGACGCCGTTGGCCAGATAGACCTCGATGGCCTCGGGAGTGCTGGGCATATTCGCGCCCTCGCAGACCACGGTGCAGCCGTTCTTGACCAGGATCTCAGCCGAAGCCTTGTTGATCTCGTTCTGGGTGGCGCAGGGCAGGGCGATGTCGCAGGGGGTCTCCCAGATGCGGGTGCAGTTGGCCACATAAGTAGCGGAGGGGTGGGTCTCGGCGTACTCCTTGATGCGGCCGCGGCGGACCTCCTTCAGGTCCTTGACGTAGGCCAGGTCGATGCCGTTGGGGTCGTAGACGTAGCCGTTGGAGTCGCTCATGGTGACGACCTTGCCGCCCAGCTGGGTGGCCTTCTCGCAGGCGTAGATGGCCACGTTGCCCGAACCGGAGATGACCACGGTCTTGCCGGCAAAGCTGTCGTTGCGCATGCACTTGAGGGCCTCGGCAGTGAAGTAGCACAGGCCGTAGCCGGTGGCCTCGGTGCGGACCAGCGAGCCGCCGAAGGTCAGGCCCTTGCCGGTGAGCATACCGCCCTGGAAGCTGTTGGTCAGGCGCTTGTACTGGCCGAACATATAGCCCACCTCGCGGGCGCCGACGCCGATGTCACCGGCGGGGCAGTCCACAAACTGGCCGATGTGGCGGTACAGCTCGGTCATGAAGCTCTGGCAGAAGCGCATGACTTCCATGTCGCTCTTGCCCTTGGGGTCAAAGTCGGAGCCGCCCTTGCCGCCGCCCATGGGCAGGGTGGTCAGGCTGTTCTTGAAGATCTGCTCGAAGCCCAGGAACTTCAGGATGCTCTGGTTGACAGAGGGATGGAAGCGCAGGCCGCCCTTGTAGGGGCCGATGGCGCTGTTGAACTGGACGCGGTAGCCGCGGTTGACCTGCACCTTGCCCTGATCGTCCACCCAGGGCACACGGAAGGTGATGATCCGCTCGGGCTCGACCAGACGCTCGATCAGGCCGGCCTTCTCATACTCGGGGTGCTTTTCCACCAGGGGCTGGATGCTCTCCAGCACCTCCTGCACAGCCTGCAGGAACTCAGGCTCGTGGGCGTTGCGCTGGGCCAGACCGTCGTAGACGCGCTTCAGGTATTCATTCGTCAGCATAGTAAAGATACTCCTTTCCCAATCTGCGGGACGACGGCGGCCGGGTTCTGCCGCTGCTCCCCATTCCTTTTACCAGGCCCTGCCGTTTGAACCTGCCCTTGTCTGAACGGGCGGTTCCCCTCTTGTGCAGGGTGCTTTATCATTATAAAGCATTCAGGAAAAATTTTCAATAGCAGGATGAAGGAAATTTTAGAAAAAGCAAAATAAAACCATTTGCCGCTTCAGAAAACCAAAAATAAAACAGAAAAAGAAAAGTCCACCTTATAAAATAAAGCAATGACGCAGACCTCAGACCATCAAAAAAGTCCCGTCCAGCCGACATGTGCGGATGGACGGGACACCGACAGGGAAATTCAGCGCAGAGAGTGTGCGAGCCGCCCTGCGGCGAGTGCGCGGTTCGGCGCTGAATTTTGTCCCCAGGGGAATATTAGGGGGGAGGAATTTCTGCCGCGCGACTGCGCGCAGAAATGGGTCCCCCCTAAAGCGTGGCGCTTTTGCGGCACGCTAGCCGTTTATACCGGTTTGACCGCCCGGACAGCGATAAAGCAGGGGATGCCCATTTCGTGCAGCCGGCCGGAACCGTTGGTGTCCTCGTAGAGGTCCGTCAGGCAGAAGCCGGCTTCCAGCTGGCCGCCCAGCTGCTCCTCCATGGTGTGGGAGAACTGGACCCCGCTGTCGGTCTCCTGCAGCTCGCGCATCTGCTCCGGGTTTTTCAGGGGGTTGAAGGGCAGGCTGTAGATGACCCGCTCCTCGGCCTCGTCCACCGTGTAGCCGAAGCCGTTGTCGTAGCCGCCCAGCAGGACGCCGCCGGGTCTGAGCACCCGGTAGCACTCCCGGAAGATGGGGCGCACTTCTTCCACATAGCAGTTGGACACCGGGTGGAAGATCAGATCAAAGCTCCCGTCCGCAAAAGGCAGGGGCTTTGTCATGTCGGCCCGGACGATCTTTACAGCATAGCCTTCCCGCGCGGCCACCAGCCGCTCGCTCTCCAGCTGCTTTTCGGAGTAGTCCAGCACGGTGCACTCGGCCCCCAGCGCCGCGAAAATGGGGATCTGCTGTCCCCCGCCGCTGGCCAGGCCCAGCACTTTTTTGCCTTTCAGCTCCCCAAACCAGGCGTGGGGCACGGGTTTGGTGGGGGTGAGCAGGACGTCCCACTCGCCCCGCAGGGCCGCCGCATACTGGGCATGGGTGATGGGTACGCCCCACTCCCAGCCCTGCTCGACCCAGCGGTCGATGGCGCGGGCGTTTTCGTCTTGGTAGTTCATGGGTGTTGCTCCTTTCCGCGCCCGCTGCAAAAAGAGCAGGGCACGTCAGATCAGCTTCTGGACCGCGTCGGCGGCGCCCTCCAGGAACTCGCCGCCATACGTCTCGATGCGGCCCTCGTCGGCCAGTTTGGCCAGCTCGGGGTCGATGGGCATTTTGGCAAGCACCTTCAGGCCGTGCTTGGCGGCGATCTCCTCCACATGGCTCTCGCCGAACAGGGAGATGTGCTTGCCGCAGTCGGGGCAGACCAGATAGCTCATGTTCTCGATGATGCCCAGGATGGGAATGTTCATCATCTGGGCCATGTTGACCGCTTTGGCCACGATCATGCTGACCAGCTCCTGGGGGCTGGCCACCACGATGATGCCGTCCACCGGCAGGCTCTGGAACACGGTCAGGGGCACGTCGCCGGTGCCCGGGGGCATATCCACAAAGAGGAAGTCCACGTCCTTCCAGACCACATCGGTCCAGAACTGCTTGACCGCCCCGGCGATGACCGGGCCGCGCCAGACCACGGGGTCCTCCTCGTTTTCCACCAGCAGGTTGATGCTCATGACATCAATGCCCATGCGGCTCTGGATGGGCCAGCAGCCCTGGCTGTCGGCCATGGCGCGGCCATGGATGCCAAACAGCTTGGGGATGGACGGGCCGGTGATGTCGGCGTCCAGGATGCCGCAGTGGTAGCCGCGGCGGCGCATGGCGCAGGCCAGCAGGGCGCTGGTCATGCTCTTGCCGACGCCGCCCTTGCCGGACACCACGCCGATCACCTTTTTGACGCTGCTGTTGGGGTTGGGTGCCTCATGCTGCGGGCCCTGCCGGCTGGGGCAGTCCAGCCCGCAGCTGGAACAATCATGGGTGCATTCTTCGCTCATTCTTCTCTTTCCCGCGCCCAAAGGGCGCTGCCTCCTGTTCAGAATCATTTGCCGCACAGGTGGTCTCCCCGCGCGGTCTGTTTTTTATGATACCACAAAAGCACGCACGTTACAAGGCGACATACAACAAAGCCGCCGCACCCGAAGGCACGGCGGCAAACGCTGTATTTTTTCAGAACGGGTTCCGGGTTGCGGTGCAAACCACCAGCGGGTTCCGGGTTGTAGTGCAAACCACCAACGGGTCCCGGGTTGCGGTGCCCTGCTTTTGCTTCGGGCGTCGCCGCGCCCTTGCAAAAGACAGACCGCGGCCCCTGTTCCGCTTCGGCTGTTTCTGCCGCAGGCAGCGCCTCAGCTTCACAGCCAGCCGAACAGGAAGTCCCACAGGTTGAACCCGCCGGAGGAGATCCTGCCGTCCGAGCTGTCCATCAGGGAAGCGCCGGTGTAGTAGGTGGAGAGGATCTGCCGGTAGTCATAGCCCCGCTCCTGGGCAAAGCCCACCGCGCCGCACTGGCTCATGCCCACCCCGTGGCCGTAGCCGTAATAGGCCATGGCGGGGGTGCCGTTGGCGTCGGCGGTAAAGTCGAAGCAGTACCGCGAGCTGACGAACTGGTTGAGGTAGCGGTAGCTGCGCCCGTTCACCACCAGGGTGTTGTACTGGACAAAGCCGCCCAGGCTCTTGTGGCTGGTGTCGGCGCTGACATAGGGCTCGCTGGGGTGGCGGCTGTCGTTGTACTCCAGCATCCGGTAATCCTTGCCCACCACACGGCGCAGGATGTTGTGGTACTGCTCCTCATAGGGGCTTTCCACGCTCTGCAGGTAGGGCACATCGGTGCCCCAGGCATCCCTGGCCGAGCAGGTGCCATAGACGCCGGTCTGGGTGTTGTAGCCGCCGCTGCACGAGAACACCGCGTCGCAGACCGAATAGCCGCTGCCGGTGTCGTAGACCAGGATGAGGTCCGCCACTTCCTTGATGGCCTTTTCCATCTGCTTGCGGGTGGAGGACGGGATCTGGTTCACCGGGGTGTAGGTCAGGGCGTTGGCCGAGGACCCGTACTGGTTTTGGTATTCCAGATACGAATGGATGGCGATGGCCTGCGCCTTCCATGCCTCGGCGGCGGCGCGGTCAGAAATTTCGGCAAAATTGCCGATGGAGCCCAGTTCGGTGTAGGTGATGCCCACCAGGCAGTCCACCAGGTTCATCTTGACGTTCCGCCGCAGGCCCTGGCCCTTGACGTTCAGATAGTCCACCGTGATCTTGTCCTTGCCGCCCAGCCCCAGCAGGTCCAAAAGCCACTGGATGCAGTTTTCCTGCTCCAGTTCCTGCGAGACGGGCACCTGCGCGGTGTCCGCCCCGCCGATGGTGTCGGCGGCCAGGGCCTGGGGTGCTGCCGCAAAGACGAGGGCCCCGGCCAGCGCCAGGGACGCCAGCCGCTTTGCCATGTGCGTTTTGATCTTCAAACCAGTTCACCTTCCTGTATTGCTTTTATTATGGTAAAGTGTACCATAACCCGTCCCTCAGAGCAAGGATGAATTTTAATCGGCTGCGTCCGGGTCCGGCAGGGGCGTCTGGGGGTAGATGGAGTGCCCGCCGTTGCAGGCGTAGGCCAGGACGCAGACCAGGAAGAAACTGCCGAAGTATTCCCCGCCGAACAGTTCCAGCCCCACCAAAAGGGGCGCGGCCAGCGTGTTGGTGCCGGCGGCGAACACCGCCGCATAGGCCAGCGCCGCCCCCAGCGGCACAGGCAGGCCCAGAGGCGCGGCCAGCACGGCCCCCAGGCACGCCCCGATGGTGAACAGCGGGGCCACCTCGCCGCCCTGGAAGCCGGCCGCCAGACAGACGGCGGTCAGGCAGAGCTTGGCCAGCCAGTCCCAGGCATAGAGGCTGCCCCCCGCCAGAGCCGCCGCCGAAAGGCCCTCGCTCAGGCCGTTGTAGCGGCTGCCGGTGGCCAGGCCGAACAGGGCCACAAGCGCCCCCACCAGAATGATCCGCTGGTAAGCGTTCGGCATCCAGCGGCCGAAACGGTCTTTCAGGCCGTGGAGCAGGGCCACGAACAGCCGCCCCGCCAGCCCGCAGGCCGCCCCCAGCACCACCAGGGCGATCAGCGTTTCCACCGTGAAGGCGGGCACAGCCGCGCCCAGCACCGCCGTGGCCGGGCTGACCCCCAGCGCCCCGCTGACCGCCGAGGCAGTCAGGGCCGCCGTCACCGCCGGCAGCAGGGCGTCGTACTGGGCGACGCCGGTGTGGAACAGTTCCAGCGCAAAGAAGGCCGCCGCCAGCGGGGTGCGGAACAGCCCCGCAAACCCTGCCGCCACCCCCGCGATCAAAAGCCGCCGGCGATCCTTGGGGCAAGACAGCGCCGGCGTCAAAAAGCCGGCTCCCGCCGCGGCGATCTGGACCGCCACCCCTTCGCGCCCGACGCTGGCCCCCAGCAGGTGGCCCAGCCAGGTAGCCCCCACCGCCAGCGGGATCAGCCGCGCCGGGACGTTTTTCCGGCGGCCGGCCGCCGCGTCAAAGACCAGGGCCATCCCCCGGCCGCACTCGCCGCCCCATCGGGCATAAACCGCGCAGATCAGCGCTCCGCCCGCCGGCAGCAGCACCAGCAGCAGCGGCCAGCGCTCCCGCAGGGCCGTCACCGCCAGCACGCCGTGGCCGAACACCGCCGTCAGCACGCCGCCCACGGCCCCCGCCGCCGCCGAAAGCGCCAGCAGCAGCAAGACCCGCCGCGCCCCGGCCAGCCAGGCCGGCGCCTTTTCCGTCCATTGTTGTTTCATCTTCCCCACAGTCCTTTCTCTGTTCGGGGCGTTTCGAGGCGCGCCCCGTTTACAAGCAGTCTACCACAATCCCCCGTGCCGGACAAGGCCGCCGCAGCGTTTGGCAAAAGAAAAGACCGCCAGCTGTTGCTGACGGTCTTTCTGGTCCGAGTGGCGAGAATCGAACTCACGGCCTCTTGAACCCCATTCAAGCGCGCTACCAAAACTGCGCTACACCCGGATATCTGCCCCGGCCCGGTCTGAACCGGGGCGACGAATAGTATTATACTCAGGCTGGGGCGGTTTGTCAACCGCTTTTTTCAAATTTCTTCCAGACGGGCCTGTTTGTCCCGCTCCAGCAGGGGTTTGAGGTACTGGCCGGTAAAGCTGCCGGCCACTTTGGCCACCTGCTCGGGAGTGCCCGCGGCGATCACCTTGCCGCCGGCGCTGCCCCCCTCGGGGCCCAGGTCGATGATATAGTCGGCGCACTTGATGAGGTCCAGGTTGTGCTCGATGACGATCACCGTGTTGCCCGCGTCCACCAGCTTTTGCAGCACCTCGATCAGGCGGTGGACGTCGGCGATGTGCAGGCCGGTGGTGGGCTCGTCCAGGATATACACCGTCTTGCCGGTGGAGCGGCGGGCCAGCTCGTTGGCCAGCTTGACCCGCTGGGCCTCGCCGCCCGAAAGGGTGGTGGCGCTCTGTCCCAGCGTGACATAGCCCAGGCCCACGTCCAGCAGGGTCTGCAGTTTGCGGGCGATCTTGGGCTGGTTGGCAAAGAACACCACCGCTTCTTCCACCGTCATGTTCAGCACGTCGGCGATGGTCTTTTCCTTGTATTTGACTTCCAGCGTTTCGCGGTTGTAGCGCGCGCCCTTGCACACCTCGCAGGGGACGTAGACGTCGGGCAAAAAGTGCATCTCGATCTGCAGGATGCCGTTGCCCTCGCAGGCTTCGCACCGGCCGCCCTTGACGTTGAAGCTGAACCGGCCGGGGCCGTAGCCCCGCATCTTGGCGTCCTGGGTCTGGGCAAACACCGCTCGTATGTCGTTGAACACCCCGGTGTAGGTGGCGGGGTTGGAGCGGGGGGTGCGCCCGATGGGCTGCTGGTCGATGCCGATGACCTTGTCCACATATTCCAGCCCGTCCACCCCGTCGCTCTTGCCGGGGCGGCTGCGGGCGCCGTTCAATTCGCCCGCCAGGGTCTTGTACAGGATCTCGTTCACCAGGCTGGACTTGCCGCTGCCCGAAATGCCGGTCACACAGGTGAAGGTGCCCAGCGGGAACTCCACCGTGATGCCCCGGAGGTTATTCTCCCGGGCCTTGTTCACCCGCAGGCAGTGGCCGTTGCCGGGGCGGCGGGTCTGGGGCACGGCGATCCGCTTGCGGCCGGACAGGTAGTCGCCGGTCACGCTGCGCTTTGCCTTGCAGATATCTTTGACGCTGCCGGCGGCCACGATCTCGCCGCCGTGCACCCCCGCGCCGGGGCCCACGTCCACGATGTAGTCGGCGGCGCGGATGGTGTCCTCGTCGTGCTCTACCACGATCACCGTGTTGCCCAGGTCCCGCAGATGCTTGAGGGTGGCGATCAGCTTGTCGTTGTCCCGCTGGTGCAGCCCGATGGAAGGCTCGTCCAGCACGTACAGCACCCCCGACAGGGCGCTGCCGATCTGGGTGGTCAGCCGGATGCGCTGGCTCTCGCCGCCCGACAGGGTGCCGGCCGAGCGGGCCAGGGTCAGGTAGTCCAGGCCCACGCTCTGCAAAAATTCCAGCCGGGTGCGGATCTCCTTCAGGATCTGCCCGCCGATCTGGCGCTGCTTGTCGGTCAGAGGCTCGGCGCCGCGGCCCTCCTCGCTGGCGCGGATAAAGTCCAGCTCCTCGCGGATGGACATCTCGCAGAACTGGCTGATGTTGACGCCCCCCACCGTGACCGCCAGCACCACCGGCTTGAGCCGCTGGCCCTTGCAGGCCGGGCACTTGACCCCCGACATCACGCCGGCGATCTCCTCCTTGACCCACTCGCTGTTCGTTTCGCGGAAGCGGCGCTCCAAGTTCTCCACGATGCCCTCGAATTCGCCGTAATATTTGCCGCTGCCGAACTCGTTGGTCCGGTGCAGCTCTAGCTTTTCGCCGTTGGTGCCGTAGAGCAGGGCGTTGCGCGCCTCGGTGGAAAAGTCCCGCAGGGGGGTATCCAGGGTGAAACCGTACCGCTTGCCCAGGGCGAGGTAGTACATCTCGCTCACCGAGCCCTCGGCGTAATACCAGCCGCTGGCCTTGATGGCCCCCTGCCGGATGGACAGGCTGCGGTTGGGGATGATGCGGTCCTCGTCCACCTTCATGAAGATGCCCAGGCCGGTGCACTTGTCGCAGGCGCCCTGGGGGTTGTTGAAGGAGAACAGCCGCGGGGTCAGCTCGCTGATCGAGACGCCGTGCTCCGGGCAGGCGAAGTTCTGGCTGAAGGTCATGGTCTCGCCGCCGATCACCTCCACTTCGGCCACCCCGCCGGTCAGGTTGAGGGCCGTTTCCAGGCTGTCGGCCAGGCGGCTGCGCACCCCGTCCCGGATGACCAGGCGGTCCACCACCACCTCGACGGTGTGCTTGATGTTCTTTTCCAGGGTGATCTCCTCGTCCAGGTCGTAGAGGCTGCCGTCCACCTTGACGCGGGTATAGCCGGCCCGCCGGGCGGCGTCCAGCTCCTTCTGCTGGGTGCCCTTGCGCTGGCGGACCACCGGGGCCAGCACCTGGAAGCGTGTTCCCTCCTCCAGTTTGAGGACGGCGTCCACCATCTCGTCCACGCTCTGCTGGCTGATGACCCGGCCGCAGACCGGGCAGTGGGGCACGCCGATGCGGGCGTACAGCAGGCGGAGGTAGTCGTAGATCTCGGTCACGGTGCCCACCGTGGAGCGGGGGTTGTGGCTGGTGGTCTTCTGGTCGATGGAGATGGCCGGGGAAAGCCCGGTGATCTCGTCCACGTCGGGCTTGTCCATCCGGCCCAGGAACATCCGGGCGTAGCTGGACAGGCTTTCCACATAGCGGCGCTGGCCGTCGGCGTAAATGGTATCGAAGGCCAGGCTGGACTTGCCCGACCCCGACAGCCCGGTCATGACGATGAACTTGTCCCGCGGGAGGGTCAGGCTGACGTTTTTCAGGTTGTGCTCCCGCGCGCCCTTGATGACGATCTTATCGTTTGCCAAAGTATTTTCTTCCTTTTCTCTGTGTCTGTGCGTGGTTCTGGCGGCGTTCGGTCTCGGCGTCCGAGTCGGCGGTGGGGTTCTCGCCCCGGCGCAGCCGGTCGATCTGGTCCCGCAGGAAGGCTGCATGCTCGAACTGCAGCAGCTTGGCCGCCTCTTTCATCTCCCGGGTCAGCCGCTCGATGGCCGCTTCCCGCTCCTTCTTGCCCATCCGGCGGGTGTTGGCCTTGGCGTTTTCAGCCTTGTCGCTGATCTCGATGGAGTCGCGTATCTCCTTGACGATGGTCCTGGGGGTGATGCCGTGGGCCTGGTTATAGGCCGTCTGGATGGCCCGGCGGCGCTCGGTCTCGGTGATAGCCCGCTCCATGCTGTCGGTGACGGTGTCGGCGTACATGATGACCAGGCCGTCCGCGTTGCGGGCTGCCCGGCCGATGGTCTGGATCAGGCTGGTCTCGCTGCGCAGGAAGCCCTCCTTGTCCGCGTCCAGGATGGCCACCAGGCTGACCTCGGGCAGGTCCAGCCCTTCGCGCAGCAGGTTGATGCCCACGATCACGTCGATGGCGCCGGTCCGCAGGTCGCGGATCAGCTCCATCCGCTCAAAGGTGTCCACCTCGTGGTGCATATATTTCACCTTGACCCCCTGGCCGGTGAGGTAGTCGGTCAGGTCCTCGGCCATCTTCTTGGTCAGGGTGGTGACCAGCACCCGCTCGCCCCGCGCCACACGGGCGTTGATCTCGCCCAGCAGGTCGGTGACCTGGCCCTCCACCGGCCGCACCGAGATGGGCGGGTCCAGCAGGCCGGTGGGCCGGATGACCTGCTCGGCCACCTGGGTGCTGTGGGCCTGCTCGTAGGGGCCGGGGGTGGCCGAAACGAAGATGGTCTGGTTCAGCTTGCTCTCCACCTCCTCGAATTTGAGGGGGCGGTTGTCGAAGGCCGACGGCAGCCGGAAACCGTATTCCACCAGGGTCTTTTTGCGGGCGTAGTCGCCGCCGTACATGGCCCGCACCTGGGGCAGGGTGACGTGGCTCTCGTCCACAAAGAGCAGAAAGTCCCTGGGGAAGTAGTCCAGCAGGGTGGTGGGCATACTGCCGGGGGCACGTCCCGACAGCACCGCCGAATAGTTCTCGATACCCTTGCAGACGCCCACCTCGTTGAGCATCTCGATGTCGTAGTTGGTGCGCTGGGCGATCCGCTGGGCCTCGATCAGCTTGCCCTCGGCGGTAAACTGCTTGACCTGCTGGTCGCACTCGGCCCGGATCTTTTCGATGGCGGCGGCCTTTTTCTCGGCGCTGACGATGTAGTGGCTGGCCGGGAAGATGGCCACGTGCTTGACGATGTTCTGCTTGGTCCCGGTGACGGGGTTGAACTCGGTGATGCGGTCGATCTCGTCGCCGAAAAACTCCACCTTGATGGCCAGCTCGCTCATATAGGCCAGGTAGATGTCCACCGTGTCGCCCCGGACCCGGAACTTGTTGCGGATGAAATTCACGTCGTTGCGCTCATACTGCAGGTCCACCAGGCGGCGGCACAGGTCCTCCCGGCTCATCTCCATGCCGGGGCGCAGGCTGATGACCATGCTGCGGTAGTCGATGGGGTCGCCCAGCGAGTAGATGCAGGACACCGACGCCACGATGATGACGTCCCGCCGCTCAGACAAAGCCGCCGTCGCCGAATGGCGCAGGCGGTCGATCTCGTCGTTGATGGCGCTGTCCTTTTCAATATAGGTGTCGGTGCTGGGGATATAGGCCTCGGGCTGGTAGTAGTCGTAGTAGGAGACGAAGTATTCCACCGCATTTTCCGGGAAAAACGCCCGGAACTCGGTGCACAGCTGGGCGGCCAGGGTCTTGTTGTGGGCCAGCACCAGGGTGGGGCGGTTGCACCGGGCGATGACGTTGGCCATGGTAAAGGTCTTGCCGCTGCCGGTGACGCCCAGCAAAGTCTGGCACTTGTCCCCGCGCTGGACCCCTTCCACCAGCTTTTCGATGGCCTGGGGCTGGTCGCCGGTGGGCTGGTACGGCGACACCAGTTTGAAGCGGTTTTCTTCTGTCGGCATGGAACTCCCCCTTTGCGCCGCGCTTTTACAATCAATGGTTGTCATTTCGTCTCAAATTATACCACATTCGTTTTCTTTTGTATAGCCTCAATCTTCCCGCAGCTGGAAGATGCGCAGCCGCTCGTTGCCGGCCTCCGGCAGCTCGCTGCGCTGGCGCAGGGAGAGGTATTCCGTCTCGGTGACGATGATGTGGTCCAGCAGCTCGACGCCCACCACATACATCCCGCGGGCCAGCTCGGCGGTGGCCTCGATGTCCTCCCGGGAGGGCAGGGCGCTGCCGCTGGGGTGGTTGTGGCACAGCACCACCCAGTGGGCCTTGAGCCGCACCGCCTGGGCGATGGCCTCCCGGATGGGCAGTTCCACCATGTCGGCGGTGCCGCTGCCCAGCCACGAAGTGCAGGTGATCCGCCGCTGGCGGTCCAGGCAGACCAGCAGCACCCGCTCCCGGACGGTGCCCCGGAACCGTGCCATCAGGTACTCCCCCATCTGCTCCACCGTCTGCAGCCTGCGCCGGTCCCGGGTCAGGCTGCGGTGGTAGCAGGCGCTGACCTGGGGCAGCAGGTGGAGGAACCGGGCCGAAGCCGGGCCCATCCCCTCCACCAGGCACAGCTCCTCCTCGTCCGCCTCCAGCACGCCGGCAAAGTCCCCGAAGCGCTCCAGCAAAGCGTGGGCGATGGGGTTCGTATCCCGCCGGGTGATGGTGAAGTAGAGCAGATATTCCAGCATCTCGTGTTCGGCCAGGCTTTCCAGGCCGTACTTCTGCACCCGCTCGTGCATCCGCTGGCGGTGCCCCGCGTGGATCTGTTTTTCACCTGCCATAGCGCATCCCGCCTCCTGTCCTTCCCTTTTCCGTCCCTTTTAGGATACTTTTCTTTTGGAAAAAAGACAAGCCTTTCGGGCAAATTTTCTTTCGCGATTGACTTGCATCCCCAAATCGTTTATCATGGTCTTAAAGTGAGATACGATGAGGATACGACTATGAAACGATTTACCGCAACCGCCAACGACGAAGGGGTCCGGCTGTCGCGCTTTGTCCAGAGCGTGACCACCGGCCTGCCCACCAGCCTGCTGTACAAGAGTTTCCGCAACAAGCGGATCAAGGTCAACGGCAAAAAGGCCGCCCCCGACGCAAGGCTCTGCGCCGGGGACCTGATCGAGCTGTACATCAACGACGAGTTTTTCCCACCCGAAGCCGCTCCGGCCCGGCCCGCAAAGCCCAGCCGGCCCAAACAGCCCAGAGTGCAGGTGGTCTACGAGGACGGGAACATCGCCGTCCTCTATAAGCCTGCCCACCTGCTGTGCCACAGCGACCGTACCGGCGACGCCAACTTGGTGGACGCCTTCACCCAGTACCTGGCCGAAAAGGGCGAATATGTTCCCGGCGGGGAGAACCGCTTTGCCCCCGCCCTGTGCAACCGGCTGGACCGGGGCACCGAGGGCCTGGTCATCGCGGCCAAGAACTACGCCGCCCTGCGGGACATGAACGAGATCATCCGCACCGACCGGCTGAAAAAGGAATACTACACCATCACGGTGGGCATCCCGCCGCGCGGCCGCTTCACCGCCTGGTGGGAGCACGACGAAAAGGCCAACAAGGTCAGCATCCACGCCCACCCCGACCAGGCCGGCCGCCGCAAGCAGATCGTCACCGATGTGGACGTGCTGCGCACGGCCGGGCCCTATGCCCTGTGCAAAATCGGGCTGGTCACCGGGCGGACCCACCAGATCCGGGCCCACCTGGCCTACCTGGGGCGGCCGGTGCTGGGGGATATCAAATACGGCAACCGCAAGGCCAACGAGCGGGCCGGGGCAAAGACCCAGGCGCTGTGCGCGGTACGGGTCAGCTTTCTGGACATCCCCGAGGAAAACACCCTCCATTACCTGACCGGCAAGGTCATCAAGTTGAAGGACCCGCAGATCGTGCGGCAGTTCGACGCGCTGGACAAATCGAAACAGGCCGGCTGACCGGCAGGAAGGAGCCTCCATGTACGCACTGTTGAACAGTTTTGGATTGAACGGCCTGCAGGGCTTCGGCGTCGCCGTGGAGGCCGATGTCTCGAGCGGGATGGACGCCTTTACCATCGTGGGCCTGCCGGATTCGGCGGTGCGGGAGAGCGCCGACCGCATCCGGGCCGCCGCCCGCAACCTGCACTACCGCTGGCCCAGCGGCCGCGTCACCGTCAACCTGGCCCCCGCCGACGTCCGCAAGACCGGCCCGGTCTACGACCTGCCCCTGCTGCTGGCCATCCTGACGGCGGCGGGGCAGATCCAGCCGCCCCCGCGGGACGCCGCCTTCCTGGGCGAGGTGGCCCTGGACGGCACCCTGCGTCCGGTGGCGGGGGTGCTGCCCATGGCCCTGACCGCCGCCGAAAAGGGGGTGCGCGCCCTCTACCTGCCCGCCGGCAACGCCGCCGAGGCTGCCGAAGCCTGCGGCCCGGACGGGATGCAGGTCTATCCGGCCCGCAGCGTCGCCGAGGTGGTGGACGCTTTGTCCGGCCGCAGCCCCATCCAGCCGGCCCGGCCCCACCCCTTTGACCCGGACCAGGGCTGGGCCGCCTACCCCGACTTTGCCGATGTGCTAGGCCAGGCCATGGCCCGCCGCGCCATGGTGGTGGCGGCGGCCGGCGGCCACAACGTGCTGCTGATCGGTGCGCCCGGCACCGGCAAATCCATGCTGGCCAAGCGCCTGCCCGGCATCCTGCCGCCCCTGACGCGGGAGGAATCCCTCGAGACGTCCAAGATCTATTCCATCGCGGGGCTGCTGCCCCGGGACGGCGGCCTGATCACCGCCCGGCCCTTCCGCAGCCCCCACCATTCGGCCAGCCCTGCCGCCCTGGCGGGCGGGGGCAGCTTTTTCCGCCCGGGCGAGTGCAGCCTGGCCAACGCCGGCGTCCTCTTTCTGGACGAGCTGCCCGAGTTCCTGCGGGAAAGCCTGGAGGTGCTCCGCCAGCCTTTGGAGGACGGCCAGATCACCATCAGCCGGGCCGCCGGCAGCGCCACCTACCCCAGCCGGTTCCAGCTGGTGGCCGCCATGAACCCCTGCAAGTGCGGCTACTACGGCCACCCCACCCGGCCCTGCACCTGCAGCCTGCACGCGGTGCGGCAGTACCGCAGCCGCATTTCGGGCCCGCTGCTGGACCGCATCGACCTGTGCGTCGAGATGGACCCCATCTCCTTCAACGAGCTGCACGGGGTGGGCCAGAGCGAGACCAGCGCCCAGCTGCGCCAGCAGGTGCTGGCCGCCCGCGCCGTCCAGACCCGGCGCTTTGCCCAGCATGGCTACGAGGGCATCCACTGCAACGCCCAGCTGACCGCGGGCCAGGTACGGCAGGTCTGCCGCCTGACCCCCGGCGCCCAGCAGGTGCTGCGGGCGGCCTACGACCAGCTGGGCCTGTCGGCCCGCAGCCACGACCGCCTTTTGCGGGTAGCCCGCACCATCGCCGACCTTGCCGGCAGCGCCCTCATCGCGGAGGACGCCCTGCTGGAGGCTTTGCAGTACCGGATGCAGGACAAGCTGGAAGTGCGCTGACCGGCCCGCCGGATGTTAATAAAGACCCGCTGCGTTGAATGGCAGCGGGTCTTTTGTTCATTCGTCTGTATGACCGGCGTCATCGTCCTCTTCCGGGCGGGACTCCAGCTCTTTGCGCAGCTTGCGGATGCGTTTTTTCTCGCTCTCCGCGTGCCGCCAGGGCCAGGCGTGGCCCTCGTGCTCTTTGCACCAGCGGCTGAGGGGGTAGAAGGCGAAGGCCAGCCCGAACACATACAGCAGCACATACAGCAGGCCGTCCAGCCAGCCCAGCGCGTCCAGCGCCGCAATGATGCACATGACAAAGCCCGCCTTCATGAAGAACAGGCCGTTCTGTTTGGCGTACTCGGTAAAATTTTCGGCCTTGACGCTCCGGCGGCCCTGGTCGCCCCAGACGCGGGGGTTTTTCATTACCGTGTAGCCGTAGTAGAGCAGCATCATGCCGCAGGTCAGCTGAAAACCAAAAAACATCTCTCTTGCCTCGCTGTCTGGTCCCCGGAGGGGTTATTTCGTCTCGTCCTCGCCGGGGAACATGGTCTTGTAATAGGGGGTAAAGTCCAGGGTGGCAAAGTAGTCCCGCGGGGTCTCGGCGCGGCGGATCAGCCGGTGGCCGCCATCCTCGCACAGCAGCACCTCGGCGCTGCGCAACTTGCCGTTGTAGTTGTAGCCCATGGCCGAGCCGTGGGCGCCGGTGTCGTGGATATAGATCAGGTCCCCGATGTCGATCTTGGGCAGCATCCGGTCCACGGCGAACTTGTCGTTGTTCTCGCACAGGCCGCCCACCACGTCGTACTTGTGGTCGCAGGGGGCGTCCTCCTTGCCCAGCACCGTGATGTGGTGGTAGGCGCCGTACATGGCCGGGCGCATCAGGTTGGCGGCGCAGGCGTCCAGCCCGATGTACTCCTTATAGATGTGCTTTTCGTGGATGGCGGTGGCGATCAGCGCGCCGTAGGGCCCGGTCATGAACCGGCCCATCTCGGTAAAGATGGCGATGTCCCCCATGCCGGCAGGGACCAGGATCTCCTCAAACTTTTTGCGGACCCCCTCGCCGATGGCGTAGATGTCGTTTTCCCGCTGGCCGGGGCGGTACGGGATGCCCACGCCGCCCGACAGGTTGATATAGCCCACATGGACGCCGGCCGCCTGGGACACCCGCACCGCCAGCCGGAACAGGATGCCGGCCAGCTCGGGGTAATACTCGTCCGAGATGGTGTTGGAGGCCAGGAAGGCGTGGATGCCAAAGTGCTTGGCCCCTTTGGCTTTGAGCTGCTTGAAGCTGTCCACCATCTGCTGTTCGGTCATGCCGTACTTGGCTTCGCCGGGCTTGTCCATCACCTGGAAGCCTTCTTCGCTCTCTCCCAGACGGAAGGTGCCGCCGGGGTTATACCGGCAGAACACCGTCTCGGGCACGCCGGCCACCCGGTCCAGGAAGCCCACCATGGTGGCGTCGTCCAGGTTGATGTAGGCCCCCAGTTCACGGGCCTTTTTCATATCCTCGCTGGGGGTCTGGTTGGAGGAAAACATGATCTCCTCCCCGCCGAAGCCCACGGCCTCGCTCAGCATCAGCTCGGTCAGGGAAGAGCAGTCCACCCCGCAGCCTTCCTCCCGCAGGATCTCCAGGATCGCGGGGTTGGGCAGGGCCTTGACCGCAAAGTATTCCTTGAAGCCCTTGTTCCAGCTGAACGCCTCGTTGATGCGGCGGGCGTTGGCGCGGATGGCCTTCTCATCGTAGATGTGGAAGGGGGTCGGCACGTCGGGCAGGATCTCCTGCACCTGGGCCTCGGTCAGGAATGGTCTTTTTTCCATGGTATTCACGTCCCTCTCTTGGTTCACTGTTTCTGTTTCAGCTGGTCCCGCACCGGCGTAAAGGTGGGGATCATCTTCTGCAGCTGCCGGACCACGCCCTCGTCGTTGTGCTCGGCGGCGTGGAACAGCTCCTGCAGTTCCTGATAGAACACGTCCAGTTTGATGTCCCGCGGCGGCGCGACAAAAATTTTGTTGTGCTCGGTGCGGCGCATCTTGTCCTGCTCCTCGTCCATCATCAGCTCCTCGTAGAGCTTTTCGCCGGGGCGCAGGCCCACGATCTTGATCTCCATGTTGACCCCCGGCTCATAGCCGTAAAAGCGGATCAGCTGGCGGGCCAGGTCGATGATCTTGACCGGCTCGCCCATATCCAGCACGTAGATGCTGCCGCTCTCGGCCAGGGCCCCGGCCTGCAGCACCAGCTGAGCCGCCTCGGGGATGGTCATAAAGTACCGCTCGATGTTGGGGTCGGTCAGGGTGACGGGGCCGCCCTGCTTGATCTGGGCTTCAAACAGGGGGATGACGCTGCCGTGGCTGCCCAGCACGTTGCCGAACCGCACCGCCACGCACTTCATCTCGGTGTTCTGGGCGAAGGTCTGGATCAGCATCTCGCACAGCCGCTTGGTGCAGCCCATGACGCTGGTGGGGTTGACCGCCTTGTCGGTGGAGAGCTGGACCAGCCGCTCCACCCCGTGCTCGCTGGCGCTGGTCAGCAGGTTCTTGGTGCCCATGACGTTGTTCTTGACCGCCTCGGCCGGGCTGACCTCCATCAGCGGCACGTGCTTATGGGCCGCGGCGTGGAACACCACCTGGGGGTGGTAGGTCTCAAACACCTCGTCCAGCCGCTTTTTGTCCCGGATGGAGCCGATCAGCACCTCGATGGGGGCCTCGCGGCCGTACTTGCGCTGCAGTTCCATCTGCAGCTCGTAGGCGCAGTTCTCGTAGATGTCGAAGATCAGCAGTTTGGCCGGGCCGAACCGCATCACCTGGCGGCACAGCTCGCTGCCGATGCTGCCGCCGCCGCCCGTCACCAGCACCACCTTGTCCTTCAGGTAGCCGCTGATCTTCTCGGTGTCCAGGGTGACTTCGTCCCGGGAGAGGAAATCGGCGGTGTTCACCTCGCGGAAAGCGTGGGCCGGCGCGCCGGCCGTGCCCACCGACTGGGGGTCGCTCAGGACCTGCACCTTGCAGTGGGTGGACATACACAGGTCGATGACATGGTTCAGCCGGCTGCCCCGCAACGTGGGAATGGCGATGATGATGCCGTAGATGTTGTAGCGGGTGCACAGCTCGGGGATATCCTCCAGGGTACCCTTGACCGGCACGCCGTGAATGGTCTGGTTCAGTTTTTCAGGGGCGTCGTCCGCCACCACCACCGGGTGGCCGTAGGTCTTGTTGGACTTGCAGACGTTGATGGCCCAGGCGCCGGCCTCCCCCGCGCCCACGATCAGCATGGGGCGGTTGGGGTCGTTGCTGGTCACACCGCGCAGGGCCGCCCCCAGGGGGTGGTCCAGGAACATCCGCCACACCAGGCGGATGCCGCCCACGAACAGCAGGATGAACACCGCCGCGATGCAGTTGGCCGAGTTGAACAGCACCCCGTGGACGAACAGCCGGTTGACGAAGTAGACCGCCACCGTGGGCACGGCCACCATCACGCCCAGCCGGAACAGGTCCCGCTCGCCGGCATACTTCCACAGAATGGTATACAGCCCGCCCGCCAGGAAGGACAGCATATACAGCGCCGCGATCCAGGGCAGGTTTTCATACAGCAGCGCCAGATTGTGGGGCCACCAGACGTCCACATCCGGCGCGCCGTCGGCGCGGAGCAGCAGCCCCAGGTAAAAGCTGAAGCAGACGATCAGCAGGTCGATGACGAACAGCAGGCCCCGCCGCAGCAGAATCGCGCCTTTGCGCTTTGTTTCCTTTTTCAAGTTACGTCCTCTTATTCTCCGGCGGCAAGCCGCCGTTTATTGCAGCCCGCGGGGGGCAGATCACTTTCCCCTGCAGATACATATCCTATATTATACTCAGTTTCACAGCTGGTGTCCAGAACTTTCCGGTTTTCCTCCGGTTTCCTTGGCGGCGCAGTGGGGCAGGCAGGCCTCCCGCAGTTCGGCCCCAAGGCCCAGCGGCCACCCCGCCGCCAGACAGACCGCGCACATCCCGGCGCCGCCGGCGGCCACCGCCGCCAGCTGCATCCACCGGCTTCCCACCAGCGGGACGGCCAGCGCACGCCGCAGCCCCCACCCGGCCAGCGCCGCCGCGCCGGCCGCAAAGGCGGGCCCGGCCAACCAGCCAGCCCAGTCAGGCCGCAGCCCTGCCGATGCAAGCATCTGCCGGGTGTTGGCCGCGCAGGTGAACAGGCTGGACAGGATCATGACCAGCAAAAAGCCCCGCATCCCCAGCCGGGGCAGCAGGACCGCCACCCCCGCGATCCGCAAAATGGAGTCCCACACGCTGTAGCGGAAGGCGGCCTTCTGCTCCCCCAGCCCTTTCATGGCCCCGTCCACCATGCTTTCAAGGTAGAGCAAGGGCATGGCCGGCGCGAGGATCTCCAGATAGGCCCCCGCCTCGCTGCTGCCATAGAGGGCGGCGGCCAGCGGACGGCCCCACACCCAGAACGCCGCCCCGGCCAAAGCCGAGACATACATGGTCAGTTTGACCATCCGCCCCAGCAGAATCTCCAGCCGGCGGCTGTCGCGGCGCAGGCGTGCCCGGGCGATCTCGGGCATCAGCAGCACCCCCAGACTGCCCAGCAGCCCAAACGGGAAGTTCACCAGCGGCAGGGCCATCCCCTTCAGCACGCCGTACTGGCTCACCGCCGCGGCCCGCTGGCCCAGGTAGACCGTCAGGCAGGCGGGCACCAGCATATTTTCGGCGGTGTGCAGGGCGCTGGCCACACACCGGCCGCCCCCGACCGGCCACAGGATCTCCCACAGGCGCCGCCCGGCGTGGAGCGGGGCCTCGGCCCGGTCGTGGCCAAAGGCGCGGGGCGCTTCCCGCCTGCAGAAAGCGGCCATCAACAGAGCGGACACCGCCTCGCTGGCCGCCGTCGCGCCCAGCACCACGGCGCAGCGCACCCCTGCATCCCGGCCCTCGGTCAGTTCCAGGGCCGCCGCCATCACCCCGATGCGGAACGCCTGTTCCACCATCTGGCTGGCCACGTTGGGGCCCACCCGCTGCCGCGCCACAAAAAAGCCGCGCAGCACCGCCGACACCGCCATGAAAGGCATCCCGAAGGCGGCCGCCCGCAGCGCCGCCGCGGCCCGCGCATCCCCCAGCCACCACCGGGCCGCCACAGGGGCCAGCAGCCACTGGCCCGCCATCGCCGCGCACCCCAGCCCCAGAGCCGCCGCACACAGCCGGGCCAGCATCCCACGGGCCCGGGCCGGGCGGCCGGCCAGCTCCTCGGCCATCAGCCGGGTGGACGCCGCCGACACCCCCGCCGTGGCCAGCGTGACGAACAGGGAATACACCGCCAGCACCAGCTGGTACAGGCCCATCCCCTCCCCGCCCAGGGCGTTGGCCAGGTAGATGCGCAGCCCCATCCCGGCCAGGCGGAGCACGACGTCCGACCCGGTGAGCAGCGCGGCATTTTTCAGGTAGCTCTGCCGCATGGCGATCCCCTCCCTTCCCGACAGGATATGCGCCGGGGGCGGGAAACAGAACCAAAAACGCCCCTTCCAAAGCCGGAGGGGCGTAAAATGTTTTTATTCTGCCGGGGGTTCTTCGTCCGGGGCCGGGGCGGCGCTGGCGGCCTGGCTCTCGGCGTCCTCGGGCGGGGCGTCGGGGGTGGCCGTGATCTGGACGTCCCGGTCGGCGGCGATATACACCACGATGGTGCTGCCCGCCTCCACCATGGTGCCGGGCTCGACGCTGCAGGCCACCACGCAGCCCGAAGCGTAGGAGCCGTCGTTCACCACCATGAAGCAGCTGGGCACAAGGCCCCGGCTCTCCAGCTCCCGGATGGCCCCCTCCTGGGTAAAGCCGATGGTGTTGGGCATCTCGACCATCTCCGGGCCCTTGCTGATGACCAGCCGGATGGTGGGGTTGTCCCCTTCGGTGATGGCGGCGCCGGCGGCCGGCTCCTGGGTCAGGACAGTGCCGGCGGGGGCGCTGTCGCTGTAGGCCTCGGTGACGTAGAACAGGTAGATGCCGGTATACTGGCGGTTGTTCTGGATCTGGGCGTAGCTCATCCCCACAAAGTCCGGCACATAGTGGACGGTCACGGCGCTGGGGGCGCTGTCCGCCTCGGAGGAGGACGGCGCGGGCTCGGCAGAGGGCTGGGTCTGGCCCAGCAGGTTCCACAGCGTCAGCAGGGTGAGGACGGCCAGCAGGATCAGGATGCCGGTCAGGATGGCCGTCAGGCTGAGGGTGGGGCGCTTACCCTTCAGGTCCTCCCGGGCGCGGCGGCGGCCGGCGGCGTGGAGGGTGCGGGCCTCCTCCTCGGCGGCCTCGGGGGAGGCCAGGGCCCGCGCCAGCTGGGGCACCGTCTGGATGCGGCTGGCGGGGTCCAGCCGGAGGCCCAGGTCCAGCGCGTCCGACACATAGACGGGCACCGCAGGGTTCACGGTGTGGGCCGAAGGGTTCGAGTCGGTGACCATGCGCTGGGCCGCCGGGACGGGGCTCTGGCCGCAGACCATCCGGTAAAAGACCGCCGACAGGCTGTAAACGTCGGTGTAGCGGCCCTCGAACTCGACGGCGGAATACTGCTCGGGGGCGGAGTAGCCCTCGTAGAGCTGGCCGTGCAGGCCGCTGCCCGCCGTCCGCAGGCCGATGGTGGCGTAGCCGGTCAGCCGGGCGCGGCCGTTTTCCAGCACCCGGATGTTTTCAGGGCAGATGCCCCGGTGCACCAGCCCCACCTGGTGCATGGCCGCCACCCCGTTAAAGACCGGCTGCAGCATGGCGCAGGCTTCCTCAGGGGTGACCAGCTTGCGCCGCTTGTCCAGCCATTGGTCCAGAGGGACGCCGCCCGGGTTTTCCAGCACCGCATAGACGGTGTTGTTGGCCTCCACCACGTCCAGCACCGCCTCCAGCCCGGTGGCCGGGGTGATCCGCTGGATGGAGCGGTACAGATCCCCGAAGTCCATCCGGGTGGTCTTGAGCAGCACCTCGCTGCCGGGCTTGGGCCGCAGCTGGTAGTCGGTCCCGCGCTCGGCCGAAAGGGTGATGGGCAGGTACTCCTTGATGGTCACCCGGAAGCGGCCGCGGTTCTCCATGCCGCGGTAGAGGATACCCTCGCCGTCGATGCTCAGCATCTCCCCCACCGTATAGCGGCCGGCCAGCAGGGTGCCCACCGGCAAAGCCCCGGTGGGGTTGCGCCCGGCAAAGCTGCGCCGGCAGTGGGGACAGCTCCCGGCCCCCTCTTTCAGCTCGGCCCTGCAGTACGGGCAAAGGATCATGTGCTCGTCCATCTGCTCTCCCCCTTTCGGTAATGCTAATGCTACAGAAAAAGCCGGGTCTGTGCCCGGCTCGGTTTCTTTCATACGGTCTGCCTCAAAACGGCGGAAAAGGTCCCCGCACGCTTATTCCGGCAGGTCCTCCTCGTTTTCGAGGCTGTGCCAGACGTTCTGGACGTCGTCGTCATCCTCCAGCGCGTCCAGCAGCTTGCCCATCAGCTTGAGCTGGTCGGGGTCGGTCAGACGGGTGGTGGTCATGGGCACCATGGCCAGGTCGGCCGAGATGAACTCGTACCCCTTGGCCTCGAGGGCGTTGCAGACGGCCGAAAAGCTGTCGGGATCGGTGGTGATCTCGGCGGCGTCCTCGCCTGCGTCAAAGTCCTCGGCGCCGGCGTCCAGGGCGTCCATCATGGCCTCGTCGGGGTCCTTGTCCTCCAGAGAGATGTCGATGACGCCCTTCTGGGTGAACAGGAAGCCCACACAGCCCAGTGTGCCCAGATTGCCGCCGTTCTTATCAAAATAGTGGCGCAGGTCGGCGGCGGTGCGGTTGCGGTTGTCGGTCAGGGTCTCGACCATGACGGCCACGCCGCCGGGGCCGTAGCCCTCGTAGTTGATGGCCTCGTACTCGGTCTTGTCGCCGCCCTCGGCCTTCTTGATGATGCGCTGGATGTTGTCGTTGGGCACGTTCATCCGCTTGGCCTTGCTGATCAGGTCAGCCAGCTTGCTGTTGGAAGCGGGGTCGGGGCCGCCGTTGCGGACCGCCACGCTGATCTCGCGGCCGATCTTGGTGAACACCTTGGCGCGGGCGCCGTCGGTCTTTTCCTTCTTGCGCTTGATATTGTTCCATTTGCTATGTCCAGACATTGGGGTAAGCCTCCTAGCTGTATGTTTCACAAAGCCGCCATACACAGGGGCGGCGCGTTGGATCAGACTGTCTTATTGATTTTAGCACAAACGGGGCGCGTATTCAAGCCGTTTTTCACCCCAGCAGGCGCAGGGCCCTGGGGTAGTGGTTCTTGACGCGCCCGCCCGAGACCTTGCCGCCGCCCAGCGGGCAGCCGTCCACCGTCACGCAGCACCAGCCGTTCCCGGCGGCGCGGGCCTCGATCTCCTGCCCCAGCAGCCAGGCGCGGCAGCGAGGGTCGTCCCGGGTCAGCGGCTCGATGTTGGCGCACAGGGCCCCATAGGCGGTGAACAGGTGGTGCCCCGGCACGAAGCGCCCCTTCTGGACCGTGCCGGCCAGCACCCCCGCCCGCAGGATGTGCAGCCCCAGGGGCGGGCAGGCCGGCGGCAGCAGGACGCTCTCCCCCAGCACGGCGGCGGGCTTTTCGGCCAGCTGCGGGAAACTTTCCCGCGCAAAGGCCCGCCACGCTTCCAGCGTCTGGGCCGGGCCGGCGGGGGCGGGCTGCTTTTTGCCCCGCACCTGTTTGGACGCGGGCCGGCGCCGGTCGGGCTGGGGGCGCTGCATCCGAGCCAGCCAGGCGGTTTCCTCGGCGGCGCGGGCGGCGGGGTCCGCCGGGGCCCCCGCCTTGACCAGCCGGGCCACGAAGTGCCCTTCCCCGCCCTGGCAGGGCCAGATCCGCCGCACCAGCGACACATCCAGCGGCAGGCCGCCGGTGCGGTTTTCCTCGCCGGGGCTGCCGAATGGGGCGAAAGCCCGCTCCATCACATCGGCCAAGGTGAACTCGGGGTGCCGGGCCAGGAAAGCCGCCACCTGGCCCTCGTCCTCCTCGGGGGCGAAGGTGCAGGTGGAATAGACGATCTCCCCGCCGGGGGCCAGGGCTTCCGCGGCGCTGTCCAGGATGGAGGAGCCCAAAGCCGCGCACTGGGCCACCAGCGCCGCCGAATGCTGCCGGAGCGCCTCCGGCTCCTTGCGGAACATCCCCTCCCCCGAACAGGGCGCGTCCACCAGGATGCGGTCGAAAAAGGCGGGCAGGGCTTCGGCGATCCGCTCGGGGCTCTCGTTCAGGACGACGGCGTTCGCCACGCCCATCCGCTCGAGGTTGTTTTTCAACACGTCGGCCCGGGCGGGCACGTACTCGTTGGCCACCAGCAGCCCCGCGCCGTTCATGGCGGCGGCCAGCTGGCTGGTCTTGCCGCCGGGCGCGGCGCACAGGTCCAGCACACGCATCCCCGGCTCAGCTCCCAGCAGGGGCGCGGCCGACGAGGCCGAGGGCTCCTGCGAATAGAACACGCCGGCGTGGTGCCAGGGATGGCGGCCGGGCCTGAGATCCGGCTGGCGCACCAGAAAGCCCGCCCGGCAGAAGGGCGACGGCTCCACCGCAAAATCCACCCCGGCCGCAAAGGCCTCGGGCGTCATCCGCAGGGCCGACACGGTCACGCCGCGGGCCGCCTCGGCGGCGGGCGGGGCGTACAGCGTTTCGTAGCGGGGGCCGAGCAGGGCCCGCTCCCGCGCTTCAAAGTATTCGATGGGCATAGGGGAACACCTCCGTGCATAAACCGCCCTTGCGCGGCCACACTAATACCAGCGGGGGCAGCCGCCCCTGCAAAACCCGATCTTGATCCTGAAAGGAGCAATCACACTATGGAAAACCGCAGCAACAACTGCAAGACCCAGTCCAATAACCGCACTTCCACCAGCAGCCGCAGCACCAACGCCGCCACCAACGAGCACAAGCACCCCAACCAGTACACCAAGGGCGCAGACGACGAGGGCGCAAAGAACCTCAAGACCACCGACAGTAAGTCCGCCAAGAACTGCAAGAACTGCCGCTGAGGCTGACGCCCCGGCGGCCGGTCTCCTGACCGGACCTTTTTCCTTTCCCTGACCTTTCACACAACCAAGAAAGCCCGCTGCCTCCCCTTTTGCACGGTTCGCCGTGCGGGAAGCAGCGGGTTTTCCCGTCGCATCGGTCAGTCCTTCGGAGCGGCGGGGTCGTAGCCCGCCCACATGGCCTCGAACAGCTCCTGGATGCGGGCGGTGTCCCCCCGCAGGTAGAGCCAGCCCAGCAGGCACTCGAAGCCGGTGGACGCCCGGTACTCCTCGGGGGTGGCGTGCTTGGAGACGGCGGTCCGGCTGGCGTTGCGCCCGCGCCGGAACATATCCAGCTCTTCCTCGGTAAAGAGGGGTTCCAGCAGCTGCTCCTCCCGGAACTGGGCCCGGGCCGATACATATTTGATCTTTTCAGCGTTCAGTTTGCCGGGGGCCAGCCGGTGGTATTCCACCAGACGCCGGCGGACCAGCAGTTCCAGCACGCTGTCCCCCACAAAAGCCAGGGCCAGGGGGCTCATTTCCCGCAGCTCGATCTTCCGGGCCGGGGCCTTGTTTTCATCTGACATAAACGTTTTTCCAATTCCAATCTGTTCTGGGCGGATGACATGTGCGCCTCGCAGCGCGCTTTTAGAAGATATAGTCGAACTGGTAGTCGCCGATCAGGATGGTGTCATTCTCCTCGACGCCCTTTTCCACCAGCGCATCCAGAATGCCGCTCTCGCCCAGCTGCCGCTGGAAGAACTGCAGGCTCTCGTAGTCGTCCACGTTGCTGCCCGCCAGGATGCGCTCCAGCCAGGGCGCGTCGATGGACCAGCGGTGGGCCTCCAGCCGGGTGATGGTGAAGGCGCGGCCGTCGGCCTTTGCCTCCGGCTTTTTGTACTCGGCCGCAAAGACCGGCACCGGCGGGATATCCTTCAGCCGGTTGTAGATCAGGCCGGGCAGGGCCTTGACCCCCTGCATGGTGGCCGCCGAGATGGGCACAAAGGTCAGCCCCTGGCCCTCGATATACTGGCGGAAATGGTCGATCTGCTCGGGGGTGGCCAGGTCGCACTTGTTGCCCACCACGATCTGCGGCCGGGCCGCCAGCGCCGGGCTGAACCGCTCCAGCTCCTGATTGATCTTTTCAAAGTCGTCGATCGGGTCGCGGCACTCGCTGCCCGAGACGTCCACCACGTGCAGCAGCAGGCGGCACCGCTCCACGTGGCGCAGAAAGTCATGCCCGAGGCCCACGCCCTCGCTGGCGCCCTCGATCAGGCCGGGGATGTCGGCGCAGACGAAGCTGGCCCCCTCCCCCACCGACACCACGCCCAGGGTGGGCACCAGGGTGGTGAAATGGTAGTTGGCGATCTTGGGCCGGGCCGCGCTGATGGTGGAGATCAGGGTGGACTTGCCCACGTTGGGGAAGCCGATCAGCCCCACGTCGGCGATCAGTTTCAGTTCCAGGGTGACCTGGATGTCCTCGCCGGGCAGGCCCGGCTTGGCAAATTTGGGCACCTGACGGGTGGGGGTGGCAAAATGCGCGTTGCCGTAGCCGCCCCGGCCGCCCCTGGCCACCACCACCGGCTCGTGATCGGACAGGTCGGCAATGACCAGCCCGCTGGCGGTGTCCTTGATGACGGTGCCCATGGGCACCTTGATGACAAGGTCGGGGGCGTTGGCGCCGTGGCAGTTGCTGCCCCGGCCGTTGCCGCCGGCCTCGGCGTTGTACTTGCGCTTGTAGCGGAAGTCCATCAGGGTGGAGAGGTTATCGTCCACCACAAAGATGATGCTGCCGCCCCGGCCGCCGTCGCCGCCGTCAGGACCGCCGGCCGCCACGAACTTTTCCCGGTGGAAGCTGACCGCCCCGTCGCCGCCCTTGCCCGCGTGGAGCCAGATGGTGGCGATATCAATAAAATTGGTTTGTGCTGCCATGTGTTTCTCCTTTGCCCTCTCCGTCCCGCCGCCCGCGGGAGCGGCGGGAATCCAGCGATGGGCCGTTAGACCGCAAAAGAGCCGGGCCAAACGGTCCGGCTCTCTGGTTTGCAGTTATCGGGTCCTTGCAGGCTTACAGCTTGACGCTGCACTTCTTGCCGGACTTGCCCACGCGCTCAAAACGGACGGTGCCGTCCACCAGAGCGAACAGGGTGTCATCGCTGCCCTTGCCAACGTTCTCACCCGGCATGATGTGGGTGCCGCGCTGCCGGACCAGGATGTTGCCGGCCAGAACCTTCTGCCCATCGGCACGCTTCACGCCCAGGCGCTGGGACATGGAGTCGCGGCCGTTCTTGGTGCTGCCTACGCCTTTCTTGTGTGCCATTTGTAACTTCCTCCTTAGCCGTTGATCGCAGTGATCTCAACCTTGGTGTAGGGCTGACGGTGGCCCATGCGGCGAGCACTGTGCTTCTTGGGACGATAGGTGATGATGTTCAGCTTCTTGCCCTTGCCATTCTTGATGACCTTGGCGGAAACGGAAGCGCCCTCGACGACGGGAGCGCCCACCTTGACCGAGCCCTCCTCGCCCACAGCGAGGACCTGATCGAACTTCACTTCGGAGTCAGCTTCAGCGTCCAGCTTCTCGATGTAGACGATGTCGCCCTGCTCCACGCGGTACTGCTTACCGCCGGTAACGATGATTGCGTACATATGTTTCATCCTTTTCTTTGTACTCGCTGGCCGTCGAGGCAGGCCCGGGGACCCGGGCCATTTCAGGCGCCCACGCCAAGCGGCTTAGATAGTATACCAGAAACGCCGGAGGAATGCAAGAGGATTTTTCGATTTTCCGGCGTTTATTTTTGGGTCACGCCTGGCTTTCCCCTGCCGGCCCGTTCAGGCGCGCTTCCAGCTCTGCCTTGATCCCGGCGTTGTAGGCCGCGGTGCGGGACAGGAACTCGGCGCGGGGCAGCTCAGCGTAGGCTTCTTCCACCGGCAGGGCGACGCTGTCCTGGGGCACGCCCTCTTTTTTGGCCACCTGGGCCTGCAGCTTGCGGTTGTCGGCGGAGACGGCCAGGGGCACCATCAGGGCCTTGCCGCCATACCGGCGGCTGAGGACGATCTCGGCGGCGATGCCCGCCACCACGGCAAAGCCCGCCACCAGCTGGGAGGCGCGCAGCCCCAGCGAGGGCACCAGCAGCAGGCTGTCGGTGCGCAGGCCCTCGATCCAGAAGCGGCCCGCGCCGTACCAGATGGCGTACAGCAGGGCGATGTCGCCGTTGAAGCGGCGCTTTTTCATATAGAGCCGCAGGGCGATAAAGCCCACCAGGCACCACAGGCTCTCGTACAGGAAGGTGGGGTGGACCGGCATCGTGGGGTCGATGACGGCGCCCGCCGGCACGGTGACGGTGCTGCCGCGCAGATAGGCCTCGGTCGCGGCGCTGTACATCCCCCAAGGCAGGGTGGTGTTGCAGCCAAAGGCTTCCTGGTTGACAAAATTGCCCCAGCGGCCGATGCACTGGCCGATCAGAAAGCCCATGCCGGTCAGATCCAGCATGGCGGCCACCGGGACTTTGCGCCAGCGGCAGGCCAGCCCGCCGAAGATGACCGCGCCGATGATGCCGCCGTAAATGGCAAGGCCGCCCTGGCGGATGTCCAGCATATCCCAGATGCTGTCGTAGGCAAAGGGCGACATGGCCACATAGTACACGCGGGCGCTGATGATGGCCATGACCACGCCCACCACGATGACGTCGGTCATGGAATCGCCGTCGATGCCGAACTCGGCGCAGTGGCGGAACGCGAACAGGATGGCCAGCACGATGCCGGTGGCGATCAGCACGCCGTACCAGTAGATGTTCATGCCGCCGATGGTGAAAGCCACCCGGTTGACCTCAAAGCCGAGGCCCAGCCCCGGGAAGGTGACAAGGTTCGTCATAGGTTCATTCCTCCGTTTCAGCCCCGTCGGGCAGGATCTTGACATAGGCAGCCCGGTCCGGCTGCAGGATGGACTGCAGGGCCGCGTCGGCGTCTTCGGCGGTCAGGCCCGCCAGCATTTCCACCTGCTGGGGCACCGTCTGGCCCAGCAGGGCAAAGTCCGCCATCTGGCTGGCGGCGTCCTCGACGTTTTCGAGGTTTTCCACCAGCTGGCCGTATTTTTCGTTCTTGCACAGGGTAAAGACCTCCCGGTCCACCCCTTCGGCCCGGATGCGCTCGATCTCCTCCAGCAGCATCTGCCGGACGGTGTCGGGCTGGTCGCTCTCGCCGGTGAACAGGATGCAGCAGCACCCGTCCACCCGCAGCACCTCGCCCCCAAAGCCGGGGTTGACCAGCCCCTCGTCGTACAGGCGGCGGTACAGCGGCGACATCCCGCCGCACAGGCAGCAGAGGATCAGGTCGTACAGCGCCTCGGTGCGGCCGTCGCCGGGGGCGAGCGGCACTTCCTTGTAGCCGATGCCGAAGCAGGGCTTGGCCACCGCCATGCGCAGGGTCTTTTCGGTGCCCGCCAGCGTCATGGGCTCGTCGTCGCAGATGCGCTGGGCGGCGGGGGCGGCGGCGGGCTTGTCCAGCCCAGCCCGGGCGCAGGCGTCCAGCACCCGCCGGGCGTCCAGATTTCCGGCGGCCGCCAGCACCAGGTTGGAAGGCGCGTAAAACGCCTTGCAGCAGTCGTAGAGCATGGCCGGGGTGATGCGGGCGATGCTCTCGCAGGTGCCCGCGATGTCGCTGCGGATGGGGTGGCCGTGGTACAGGCACTGGCACAGCTCGGTGACGAGCCGCCAGTCGGGGCTGTCCTCGTACATTTTGATTTCCTGGGCGATGATGCCCTGCTCCTTGGCGACGGTCTCGTCGGTAAAATAGGGATGGGTCAGCATCCCCAGCAGGACGTCCAGGCTCTCGTCCACCGCGCTGGTGGCGGTGAAGTAATAGCAGGTGCGGTCAAAGCTGGTGAACGCGTTGGCGTTGGCGCCGGTGCGCGCAAATTTGGCAAAGGCGTCCCCTTCCTGGTCCTCGAACATTTTGTGTTCCAGGTAGTGGGCCACGCCGGCGGGCAGGGTCAGTTCCTGCCCGCCCAGGCGGAAATGGACGTCGATGGAGCCGAATTTGGCCGCCACGATGGCGTGGGCGGCGGCGTAGCCCGGCATGGGCCGGACCAGGACGGTCAGGCCCGAGGGCAGGACGTAGCGCTCGTTGCCGGCGCAGTCCAGCACAGCCAGATGTTCAGGCATGGGGCCCCTCCTTCCTTGTCAAGAGATAGCTGACCGAGAGGCTGAACCGGCGCAGCACGGCCCGGACCTGCTCCTCGGTGACGGCGGCCAGGTCCGCGCGGGCCTGGGCCGGGGTGGTAATGGCGCCGCCCCGGATGATCTCCATGCCGTACCAGCTCTCGATGCCGCCGAGGGAATCCTCGATGCCCTCCAGCCCGGCGATCAGGCCGCAGCGACAGTCCTCCAGTTCCTGGGTGGTGATGGGCCCGGTGCACAACGCAGCCAGCTCCTCAAGGATGGCCTCCTCGGCCCGGGCGGCGTTGCCCGGCTCGATGCCGCTGGAAACGGTCATGCTGCCGGTAAAGCTCTGGAAAGAGGAGGAGCAGTAATAGCACAGGTGGTCCCGCTCCCGCACATGGAGGAACAGCCGGCTGGTGACGCTGCCGCCGTACAGAGCCATGGCCAGACGGCAGGCCGCCATGTCGGCCAGGTCCATGGGCTGGCCCAGGGTAAAGGCCATGCAGAGCTTGGCCTGGACCATATCGAAGTGTTCGGTCCGGTGGACGGGGGTCTGGCGGGGCATGGCCCCAAAGGGGGCCAGGGGGACGGGCTGTCGGCGGATGGCCGCCAGCTCGGCCAGAAAGGCCCGGACCACCCGGTCCGTCTCGGCGGGGGTGCAGCCCAGCACCATCAGCTCGATGGAGGCGGTGCGCAGCATCTCGAAGTAGGCCGCGGCCAGGTCCGCCCCGGTCACGGCGTCCAGCTCATCGAGGCAGCCTTCCTGCCGGATGCCCATGGGGCTGTCCCCGAAAAAGAGGCGGGCGGTCTGGCGCATACAATACAAACGCTTGTCGTTCAGTTCGTCCTCGAGGGACTGGCGCAGCATCTGCTTTTCGATGGCTACAGCCTCGGGGTCGAAGCCGCCGTCCGCGATGCAGGGGTGGAACGCCACCCCCAGGGCCAGCTCGGTGTAGGCGGCGCAGAGGTCCTCCCCGGCCAGGGCAAAGCGGTCCTTGATGCCGGTGACGCTGATGCAGACGTTGCGGTTGGCCCCCATGGGACGGCCGTCCACCGTCAGGTCGGCCCCGTACAGCCGGGCCAGCTTTTTGGTCAGGCCGGTCATGTCGGGGCAGCCGGCGTACCCCCGCTCCATGACCAGGGGCAGCAGGGCGTGGGCCGTGGCGCTCTCGCGCCGGATGGGGAAAGTGAAATGGATGCTGATCCGGCAGCGGTTGAGCTTTTCGGCCGGATCACAGGAGAGATGCACCCCAGGTGCAAGCTGTTTTCGTTCCAATGGTATCCTCCGTGTCAGGGTCAGCCCAGCTGGCTGACCGCAAGGAATTCTTCCAGCGAAAGACCGCTGGCTGCGATGGCGCGGGCATTCTCGACCCCCACATACCGCCAGCGCCAGGGCTCGAACACCATGCCGGTGGCGGCCTGGCGGTCCTCCGGCCAGCGCTGGATGAAGCCGTAGTCGGCGGCGTAGGCCGACAGCCAGCGGAAAGCGTCGGTGTCGGCAAAGCCGGTATCCATCGTGTCGTAGCCTTCGGCCAGGATGGACGCCGCCAGGCCGGTGACGCTCTCGTTGCAGCCGGGCCGGGGCACGATGGAAGCCGCCCGGGCGTCCGCGTCGGCGTCGCTCATCCCGCTGTCCAGATAGCCCTGCTTGCGGGCGTCGAACGCCTGCTGGGCCTGTTCGGCGGTCTGATAGCCTTCCACCAGGTGCAGCTGGATGCCCACTTCCCCGGCCGCGGCGGCCATGGCGCGGTAGGCAGCGGCGGCCGCCTGTTCCAGCTGCTGGCCGGTGGCGTCGTCCGCCGTGGCCAGGGTGGGGGCAGGGGTCTCGGTCAGGGGCAGGTTGTTGTTCACCAGCACCAGGTAGGGGTCAGCGGGGTCGCAGACATAGCCGGACAGGTCGTAGCTGGGGGCGGTAAATTCCTGCCGGCCCCCCAGCAGGGCCCCGGCCCGGGGCAGCACCCAGAGGATGAGCCCGGTCATCAGCCCCACCGCCGCGCCGCAGGCCGACAAAAAAAGGACCCAGTTGCGGATCAGGCGCAGCCGTTTGCGCCGGCGGCGGGCCAGCCACTGCTCCCGCGTCAGGCGCGGCCGGCCAGCCGGCTCGGCCGCAGGGCGTTGTCTTTGTTGTTGTTCCATGATCGAAAGCTCCACGCTTTGGTAAAGTTGCTTTGTTTTGGGTAAAACCCATGGGGTTAGTATACCTCTTTTGGCCTTTTCTGTAAACAGGCGAATTTGCGACGGGGCGCCCGCTCAAAAGAACACGTCGTAGCTGTCGTACTCCTCCGCCTCGGCCCGCTTGGCCTCGATCACGGCGGCCGCCTGGGACAGCTGGCCGGGGGTGGCCCCGCACTCGCTGACCAGGGCCCGCACCGCGGCCGCCAGGTCGCCGCCGAACAGGGTGTCCAGCCGCTGGCGCATACAGGCCACGCCGTAGGCCCGCCGGGTGACGGTGGGGGTGTAGACGTTGTGGTTGGCCTCCTTGGCGGCGGTCAGCCAGCCCTTTGCCTCCAGCCGCGTTAAAAAAGTCAGGACGGTGCCCCCCGTCCAGCCGCAGCCTTCCAGCCGGCGGCACACCTCGCGCCGGGTGACGGGCTGGGGGATATCCCACACCGCCAGAAGGACCTGTTCCTCCGCCGCCGAGAGGGGTTTGCAGCGCGCTGGTATCCCGTACATGGGTCCTCTCTCCTTTTCTTTTGCATACATTTGTATTTGTTTCGCCCATTATACCACCTTTGCAGGCGGCCTGCAAGGGCGGTTTTGGGGTTGAAACAGGGCTTTTTGGCTCTATCTCATACAGTTGTATGCAATATTGTGCGTGTATAGCGCACATTTGTGTGTTCTGTGGCCGCACACCCCCAGCACAGGCTCTCTTTTTGTGCAAAAGCGCTCTTGTTTTTGGCCCGCCAAAACCTTTATACTATTCATGCGGCGCGGGCCAGCAGCCCCGTCCCGCGGCAAGCTAAGAGAAAGAGGGAATGTACCATGGCTAGAGTATACAATTTCAGCGCCGGGCCCAGCATGCTGCCCGAGCAGGTGCTTAAGACGGCCCAGGCCGAGATGCTGGACTACCACGGCAGCGGCCAGAGCGTGATGGAAATGAGCCACCGCAGCAAGTGGTTCGAGGACATCATCCAGAACACCGAGGCCAGCCTGCGCCGGCTGATGCAGATCCCCGACAACTACAAGATCGGCTTTTTCCAGGGCGGCGCGACCCAGCAGTTCGCCATGGTGCCCCTGAACTTTATGACCACCGGCAAGGCCAACTACATCGTCACCGGCAACTTCTCCAATCTGGCCGCCAAAGAGGCCGCCAAGTTCGGCGAGGCGAAGGTGGTCGCCTCCAGCAAGGACAAAAACTTCACCTATATCCCCGACGTCAGCGCCATCCCCTACGACTCCGACGCCAGCTACATCCACATCTGCCAGAACAACACCATTTTCGGCACCCAGTATGTGGAAGTCCCCCAGGTGGAGGGCATCCCTCTGGTGGCGGACATGAGCTCGATGATCCTGTCCCGCCCGGTGGACGTGACGAAATACGGCTGCATCTACTTCGGCGTCCAGAAGAACGTCGCCCCCGCCGGCATGGCCATCGCCATCATCCGGGAGGACCTGCTGGGCCATGCCGCCGACACCGTCCCCACCATGATGAACTACACCACCCTCATCAACAAGGACAGCATGTACAACACGCCTCCCTGCTGGTGCATCTACATGACCGGCCTGGTGCTGGACTACCTCGAGCATGAGGTGGGCGGCCTGGCGGCCATGCAGCAGATCAACGAGGCCAAGGCCAAGGTGCTGTATGACTACCTCGACAGCCAGAACTTCTATAAGAACCCCGTCGAGCCCCGCTACCGCAGCACCATGAACGTCACCTTTACCAGCCCCGACCCCGACACCGACAAAAAATTCTGCGCCGAGGCCACTGCCGCCGGCCTGGTCAACCTGAAGGGCCACCGGCTGGTGGGCGGGATGCGCGCTTCCATCTACAACGCCATGCCCCCCGCCGGCATCGACAAGCTGGTGGAATTTATGGAAGCGTTCCGCAAAGCCAACGCCTGAGCGCAGGGAGGAAAAAGTATGTTTACCATCCAGACACTGAACGCCATCAGCCCGGTGGGGCTGGCGAAGCTGCCCAAAAACCTGTTCGAGGTGGCGGTGGAGACCGACGCCCCCGACGGCATCCTGGTGCGCAGCGCCGACTTGCTGAACGCAGACTTCAAGGAGAACCTGCTGGCCATCGCCCGGGCGGGCGCAGGCGTCAACAACATCCCCCTCGACCGGTGCAGCGAGCAGGGCATCGTGGTCTTTAACACCCCCGGCGCCAACGCCAACGCCGTGGCCGAGCTGGTGGTGGGTATGCTGATCGCCGGCAGCCGCAACGTGCCGGCGGCCGCGGCCTGGACCCAGGACCTGGCCGGGGACCCCAACCTGAAAAAAGACGTCGAAAAGGGCAAAAAGCAGTTCGTGGGCAACGAGATTGCCGGCAAGACCCTCGGCGTCATCGGCCTGGGGGCCATCGGCTCCCGCGTGGCCAACTGTGCGCTGAGCCTGGGCATGGAGGTCTACGGCTACGACCCCTACATCTCCATCGACGCCGCCTGGAACCTGAGCCGCCGGGTGCACCACTGCGTCAATCTGAACGATATGCTGCCCCTGTGCGACTATCTGACCATCCATGTGCCCTACCTGCCCACCACCCGCGACACCATCAACGCCCAGACCCTGGCCCTGTGCAAGGACGGCGTCAAGGTGCTGAACTACGCCCGCGGCGAGCTGGTGAACAACGCGGCCATCCTCGACGCGCTGGAAAGCGGCAAGGTGTCGGCCTACATGACCGACTTTGCCGCCGAGGAGCTGCTGGGCAAGCCCGGCGTCATCTGCACCCCGCACCTGGGCGCCTCCACCCCCGAAGCCGAGGACAACTGCGCCATTATGGCCGCGCAGGAGCTGAGCGACTACCTGCGCAACGGCAACATCACCCACTCGGTGAATATGCCCGACGTGCAGCAGCCCCGCGCCGGCGGACGCCGCATCTGCGTCATCCACCGCAACGAGCCGGGCGTCATCAGCCAGATCACCGCCCTGACCACCGCCGCCGGCCTGAACATCGAGAACATGGTCAACAAGTCCAAAAAGGACATGGCCTACACCATGCTGGACGTCACCGGCACCACCGACGGCACCCTCCGGGAGAAGCTCTCCGGCATCCCCGCCGTCATCCGGGTGCGTATCCTATAAAAGCGCCCCTCCCCTGAACGCCAACAGCCCCCGCCTTTCCCAAGTGGAAGGACGGGAGCTGTTTTTTGGCTTTATTCCAGGTTGATCTCTTTGGCGTATTCTTCCAGCAGCTCGCGCTCGAGGAAGGGGGTCTTGACCCCCATGCGGTCCCGGTAGGTCTCGTGGCCCTTGCCGATGACGGCAATCAGGTCGCCGGGCTGGGCGTGGTCCACCGCGTAGTGCAGCGCGTCCAGCCGGTCGGGGATCTCGACGAACTTGGCATCGGGGTTGCCTTTCAGCATCCCCTGCCGGATGTCGGCCAGGATGTCCTCCACCTTTTCAAAGCGGTTGTTGTCCTCGGTCAGGATGGAGAAGTCCGCCATTTTGGCGCAGATCTCCCCCATGCCGTACCGGCGCAGCTTGGAGCGGTTGCCCCCGCAGCCGAACACCACCACCAGACGGTGGGGATGGTAGGCCCGCAGGGTGGTCAGCAGGCTCTCGGTGGACACCTCGTTGTGGGCGTAGTCCAGCAGGATGGTGAACTTTTTGCTGATGGGCACCAGCTCCACCCGGCCCTTGACCACGCAGCGGCCCAGGCCGTCGTGGATGGCGCTGTCGGGCAGGCCCAGTTCCCGGCCCACCGCCAGCGCGGCCAGCGCGTTGTAGACGCTGAACTCGCCCGGCATATTCACCTTGACGTCCATCTCGTCCTTGCCGCTGACGTGGAAGGCCACGCCCAGAAAGTCGTGGTCCCGCAGCAGGCGGTAGTCCGAAGCGCGGTAATCGGCCTGCTGGTGCATCCCGTAGGTCACCAGGCGGCAGGTGTGGCCTTCCAGCAGGGCTTCGGTGTTGGGGTCGTCCGCATTGACGATGCCCAGGCTGCACCGCTGGAACAGCTGGCCCTTCCAGCTGCGGTATTCCTCAAAGCTGGCGTGCTCGCCGGGGCCGATGTGGTCAGGGGAAAGGTTGGTGAACACCCCCACGTCGTAGTGGATGCCCCCCACCCGGTCCATCATCAGGCCCTGGCTGGACACTTCCATCACCACCGTGTCACACCCGGCGTCCACAAAGGTGCGGAAGATCTTCTGCAGCTCGTAGCTCTCGGGGGTGGTGTTGGCGGTGTCCTCGTGGCGGCCCATGTAGTACACGCCGTTGGTGCCGATCATGCCCACCTTGCGCCCGGCGGCTTCCAGCACGCTGCGGATCATGTGGGCGGTGGTGGTCTTGCCCTTGGTGCCGGTGACGCCGATCATGGTCATCTGGCGGGAAGGGTTGCCGAACAGGTTGGCGCTCATCAGGGCCATGGCATGGCGGCTGCTGGCCACCTTGAGGACCGTGACCCCTTCCAGCCCGGCCAGGTCGATGTCGTGCTGGATGACCAGGGCCGCCGCCCCTTTGGCGGCGCAGTCGGCCGCAAAGTCGTGGCTGTCCCGCTGGGTGCCCACGATGCAGACGAACAGCACCCCCGGGGCGGCCTTGCGGCTGTCGTAAATGACATCGGTGATCTCGGTGTCCATGCTGCCCTGTACCAGGGTACAGTCCACCCCCTGCGTCAATGCGGATAACTTCATCATTCTTCCTCCTGTTGTGTCCCGGCGGGCTGCGTCTCCTGGCCGTCTGCATCGTCCGCACCGGCCTCCCCGCCGTCCTCCGGGCCTTCTGCCGGGACGCCGTCCGTCCCGGGCTGCTCCTCTGCCGCACCGGTCTCACCGGCGGGCAGTTCCGTCCCGGTCGTGTCCTCTTCCGGGACAACATAGCCCGAAGGCAGGGTCGGGCTGCCCTGTGCAAAGATCGCCTGCAGGCTGCCGTCGGTGCGCAGGTGGCTGCAGTCCAGCCGGCCGGTGTCGGTGGGGGCGCAGCCCTTGCCCTCCTTGTTCAGCAGCATATATTCGGCGTAGTCCAGTTTATAATCCAGCTCGTTCAGGGTGCCCAGCAGCACGCTGATGCGGTCCTGGTACAAAAAGGCCAGCTGTTCCACGTCGGCAAATTCCACCCGCGTCACATCCGCCATCAGGTCCCGCTGTTCCAGAGCATCCAGCAGCGTCTGCAGCGCCTGGATGCGGCTGTCCGTCTGGGGCTCCGCCGCCTGCTGGCTGGACGCCGCAGCGCTTCCGGCGCTGTCCGCCGTCTCGGGTGGGACATAGGACAGCTGGTCGCCGGGGGTCGTGCTGACCGGGTCCCCGCCGTAGAGGACGGGCAGGCCGGGCTGTTCCGTCTCGGCCGAGAGGATCTTGAGGTCCGCCGACAGGCTGATCCAGCCGCCGGGGGACGGCATGGTGTAAACGGGGGTGGCGGGCGTCACCCGGACCACCACCGTGCTGGGATAGATCCGCTCCACCGAGATGTGTTCCAGCAGGGGGAACGCCTTTTCCAGCGCCGCGGCCTTGGCGGCTGGGTCAAAGCTGAAAATGTTTTCTTCCAGCTGGACCCCGAGGGCGTCCAAAATTTCGCTGCTGGTATAGGGGCTGGACTGGTCCAGCGCAGCGCCGGACGCCGTCTGCACCTGGATGGCGTTGATCTTGAACAGCATGGTCATGGTCAGATAGACGCCGGCGGCGGCCACACAGAGCACCAGGGCTATGGCGGTCAGCCGGCGCAGCATCCGGCGGCGGCGCAGCATCTTGCGGGTGACTTTGCGCCGGCGGCGCACTTCCCTGCGCTGCACGGTCTGGGCCGGACGACGCCGGACCGGCCGTGCCTGCTGGGGGCGGCCGGACGCCGCCGGGCGGGGCCTCTGCCCCGAAGGGCGCCGGTTCGCCGGCCGGGCCTGCCCGGTGGGGAATTGGACCGTATTGTCCCGGTAGCCGCCCCCCACATGGTAGGACGGGGCCGGGTTTTCTACATCGTAGAGTTCGGGCCGGCGGCCGCCGCTCACCTCCAGCGGAGGGCGGGACGGCCGGCTTTGGGCAGGGCGCCTCGCCTGCCCTGCCGCGGGGCGGACGGGCTGCCCAGTCCGCTTTCGCTTTTTAGCGGGCATACCGCGCCGCCTCCTTTCTATGATGTGCTTACGGCGTGCGCACGAGGGCGCGCAGGCGGGACGTGATCTGGTCCAGACTGTCGTCCACCGAGAGGGTGCGGGCATTGCGGCCCATCCGGGCCAGCTTGCCCTCCTCGTCCAGCAGGGTCTTGACCTCGGCCACCAGCTTTTCGCCGGTGAGGTCCTTTTCCTCAATGACCACGGCGGCATCCACCTTGGCCAGCTCGAGGGCGTTGTAATACTGGTGGTTCTCGGCCACGTTGGGGCTGGGGATCAGGATGGCTGCCCGGCCGGCGGCTTCCAGCTCGGCCAGGGTGAGCGCGCCCGCCCGGCTGATGACCAGGTCGGCCGCCGACAGCAGTTCGGGCATATTGTCGATGTATTCCCGCACCACCAGGCTGTCCCCGCGGGCAAAGCCCTTCTGCTTTTCCAGGTCCTGGAACAGCTGCACCCCGTACTGGCCGGTGGCGTGCAGATGGAGGATGTTCCGCTTTTCCTTCTGCTCCCAGGCGCACAGATCGGCCACCACTTCGTTGATGCGGCGGGCTCCCAGGCTGCCTCCGAAGGACAGGATGACCGTCCGGTCCCCCGCGTTCAGGCGGGCGCGGGCCTCGTCGCGGCGGCGGGCCCAGTCGAACACCTCGGGGCGGACGGGGTTGCCCACCATCACGGTCTTTTCGGGGGCGCCCAGCCGCTCGGCCCCGGCCTGGACCGCCGCAAACACCAGGTCCACCTCGGGGGCCAGCAGCTTGTTGGTCACGCCGGGGAAGGCGTTCTGCTCATGGATGGCCGTCTTGATGCCCCGCTTGGCCGCCGCGCGAACCACCGGCCCCGAGACATAGCCCCCGCACCCGATGACCAGGTCGGGGTCCACCTCGTTGAGGATGGCCTTGCACCTCGGCCCCGAGCGGGCCAGGTTCCAGATCGTGACGGCGTTGCGCCGCAGGTTTTCCAGCGAGGGCCGCCGCTGGAAGCCGGTCACTTCGATGTGATGGAAGGGGTACCCCGCCTGGGTGACCAGACGGTATTCCATCCCCTCTTTGCGGCCGGCAAAGTGGATCTCGGCGGCGGGGTCGGCCGCACGCAGCGCCCCCGCGATGGCGAGGGCCGGGTTGATATGGCCGGCCGTGCCGCCGGCAGCGATCAATACGCGCATGATTGATTCCTCCTGTCCGGGTGTGCCGGACCGCGCAAAAAATCCCGTCCGTCTTGGTTTACAGGCGGGATATAAGCTGTTTTGCTGTACGCCCTGTTCAGTTCAAACCTCCGGCGCGGCGGCTGCCGGGCCGGCGGATGCTGTCCAGAGTGATGGGCGGGCGGGACGCCTGCCGGGCCTTTTCCTCCTGGGCTTCGCGCGCGGCGCGGCGGACCGCCGACACCTTCGCGCCGTTGCGCCCGATGTGGATCATAACGCCCATCTCGGCCATGAGCAGCAGCAGGCTGGTGCCGCCCGAGGAGAAGAAGGGCAGGCTGATGCCGGTGTTGGGCAGGGTGTTGGTGACGACGGCCACGTTGCAGAACACCTGCCAGCCCACCTGGGCCATGATGCCCACGCCCACCAGGGTGCTGAAGCGGTCCCCCGCCTGGAAGGCGATCATGAACCCCTGCACCAGCAGCAGCACGAACAGCAGGATGACCACCACGGCCCCCACAAAGCCCAGCTCCTCACAGACGACGCTGAAGATAAAGTCGTTGGTGCACTCGGGCAGCCAGAGCTGCTTTTCCACGCTGTTGCCCAGGCCCAGGCCGGTCAGCCCGCCCGAGCCGATGGCGTACAGGCTCTGCAGGGTCTGGTCGGTCATCTTGCTCATGTCGCTGGTCCAGCCGTCCAGCCGGTCCTGCAGGTAGGGGATGGAGTCGATGTGGGACAGCAGCGTCTCCAGCAGAAACACCGCGCTGACCGCGCCGCCGTAGGTGATGATGCCGCCGCTGCCGTTCAGCAGCAGGATGCTGCCCACGATGGCGCACATCAGCACGATGCCCGACATATGGGGCTCCAGCACCAGCAAAAGCACCACCGGCACCAGCGGCGCCAGCGGGATGGCCAGCTCCCGGATGAGCTTCTGGTACAGCCACCCGCCCGCTCCCAGATGGGCGCCGTCCTCCCGCGGGATGGGACGGCGGGTGCGGCTGGCCAGGTGGGCGGTGAGCAGGATCATTTCAAACTTGACCAGCTCCGACACCTGCAGGGTGGGCAGGCCGCGGATGTTCAGCCAGCGGCGGCAGCCGTTGAGCGGCTCGCAGAACAGCACCGCCACCAGCAGCACCAGGCTGACGAGGTAGCCCGCCCACACGAACTTGCGGATGAACCGCAGGTCAAAATACGAAAACAGGAACATCACCCCTACCCCGATCAGGGCGTAGAGGGCCTGCGACTTGATGTAGTGAAAACTGTCCCCCATACGGAGATAGCCGGTGGTATAGCTGGCGCTGAACAGCATCACCAGCCCGAATATGACGATCAGCGCCAAAGTGGCCAGCCAGCTGATGAGCAGCGGGGTCCAGGGGCCGGGGTCGCGCTGAAGGATCACCACCGGCCCGCTGGGGTCGGCGCGGCGTCTTGCTATCGCCATAACAGCACCTCCTTACAGCTGCGCGGTGCGCAGAGCAGCCAGCACGCCGGCCAGCGCCAGCGCACAGAAAACGTAAAAAGCCGATACCGGGCCGCCCTTTTTGCGCAGCCAGGCATCCAGGCTGCCGGCCTTGAACAGGGGCCGGCCCCGGAACCGCCGCCAGACGCCCTGCAGCAGGGCGGCCAGCCCCTCGGCCCAGAAGGGCAGCCCCAGCACCAGCGCCAGGTCGCCCCGGCCAATGGACAGGGGGATGCCCCCCACCGCCCCCGCCAGGAACAGGCAGCCCACCGCGCCGGGCAGCAGCCGGGCGGGGTAAAAGTTCCACAGCAGAAAGGCCATCAGCGCCCCGGCCAGCGCCGCCGGCAGCACCGCCAGCGGGAAAAAGCCCAGGATCGTCTCGGCCCCCATCAGGCCCAGCATGGCCACAAAGGCCGCGCCGGCCGCAGCCCCGTCGGCAGAGCCGGCCAGCCGGGCCGATTCAGCCAGGGCCAGCAGCATCGCCGCCCAGAGGGGCGCGGCTGCGGCTCCCAGCTCGCAGTAGCCCAGGATGGGCAGGGTCAGGCCGGTGGGCATACAGCCGCCCAGCCAGAGGGCCCCCACCGTCACGGCGGCGGCCAGAGCCTCCAAAGCCAGGCGGACGCCTGTGCGCAGGCCCAGCACCTGCCGGGGCCGCAGCCGGGCCAGATCGTCGGCCAGGCCCGCCGCCCCCAGCAGGAAGCCGCCGCCCAGCCCCAGCATCAACCGGCCGGTCAGCCCGCCGCCCAGCAGCTCGGGCTGGATCATGCAGACCACCGCCCAGCCCACGCCCACCGCGGCCAGCGTCCCGATGATGAAGCACAGGCCGCCCATGGTGGGCAGGCCGCGGGGCGCAGGCGGCTCGGGGGGCTGTTCTTCCGGCTGGCCGGGCTTTGGGGCGGGGCCGTTCTCCTTTTCAGGCGGGACAAGGGCCCGCAGCAGGGGGACCAGTAAGTTCCCGACCGCGGCGGTCAGCGCAAAACCCAGCACCGACGCCACGATCAAGGCAAAACGTATCATCTGTGTACACTCCGAATGTTATGAATTTTCGCTGTTTTCAGCGGCGATGGCCTCGGCGTCCTTCAAAGCCTGCAGCTGCTGCACGGCGTTTTCCAGCGCCATGGCCCGGCTGCCCTTGAACAGGACGGCGTCCCCCGGGACGGTGATCTTGGCCAGGAAGCCCGCGATCTCCTCGTAGCTGTGGGCGTGGATGGTGCGCACCCCCTTGGCCGCGGCCACCGTCGCGGTGCGGTGGGCCAGCTCGCCGTAGGTGATCAGGCAGTCGATGCCGCTCTGGGCCACCAGACGGCCCAGTTCCTCGTGCTCGGTGCGGGCCTCGTCCCCCAATTCCAGCATATCCGCCAGGACGGCAAAGCGCCGCTTGCAGGGGTAATCCTTGAACATTTCCAGCGCCGCCCGCATGCTGGTGGGGTTGGCGTTGTAGCAGTCCTCGATGACCCGCACCCCGTGGCAGTCCAGCATATGCTGGCGCATCCCGGTCTGCCGGAACTCCTTCATCTGCTGGATGGCCTCCTTGGGGGTCAGGCCCAGCTGGCTGGCGGCGCAGTAGGCCGCCAGGGCGTTGGCCACGTTGTGGCGGCCCAGCGCCGGGATGTGCACCATGAAGCAGCCGTTCTCGGCGTCGTCCAGCAAAAAGCTCATGCCGTCGTTCTCCTGCCGGATGGCGGAGGCGTACACGTCGGCCTCCTGGCTGGTCATGCTGTACCAGACGGGGCGGACGTGGGCGGGCAGCTCGGCCTTGCGCAGGAAGGGGTCGTCGTAGTTCAAAACGAGGGGCGCGCCCTCGGGCATCCCGTCGCAGATCTCGAGCTTGGCCTTGCAGATATTCTCCTGGCTGCCCAGGTTGCCGATGTGGGACAGGCCGATGCAGGTGATGACGCCCACGTCCGGCCTGGCGCAGCGGGACAGCCGGCTGATCTCGCCGGCGTGGTTCATGCCCATCTCGATGACGGCGTACTGCGTCCCGGCGCCGATCTGGAACAGGGTGCGGGGCAGGCCCAGCTCGTTGTTCTGGTTGCCCTCGGTCTTGATGGTGGCGCCCAGGGCGCTGAGGGCCGTGGCGCAGAACTCCTTGGTGGTGGTCTTGCCCACGCTGCCGGTCACGCCCACCACCTTGGGGGCAAACTGGGCCCGGTAGTTGGCGCCCATCTGCATCATGGCCTGGTAGCTGTCGGGGCAGAGGATGGTCTTTTCCTCGGGCACGCCCTCCACCGGGTGGTTGAGCACCACCCATTCCGCGCCTGCCGCCAGGGCTTTGGCGGCAAAGTCGTGCCCGTCAAAGTGTTCGCCGGGGAAAGCTACAAACACGCACCCGGGCCCGGCCTCCCGGCTGTCGGTGGTCACCAGCGAGACGGTCTGCTCCGCGTTGATGCGTTCGGCGGGCGTCAGCCCCGCCAGAAGGGTTCTTGCTGCGATTTTTTCCATTCGTTCCTATCCCCTTTCCATATGTTTCCAAAATGGTCTGTCCTTATTATAAATGGTACGCTGCGGGCAAGGCAAGTAGAGCTCTGCGGTTTTCGCCCATCCTTCACTTTTACCCGCAGGTAATGGTCACGATGGTGCCAAGCTGGACCCGGTCGCCGGGGGCGGCGCTCTGGCTCTGGACCAGGCCGGCGGCGCTGCCCTCCACGATGCAGTTGAAGCCTGCCGCGTGCAGCATCTGGCTGGCAAAGTCGGCGCTCTTGCCGGTCAGGTCGGGCACCTCGGCGGTCTGGCCGCTGTAGGTGTCGGTGTAAAGATAGATGGTGGTGCCGCTGGGCACCTCGGTGCCCGCCGTGGGGTACTGCCAGGTGACGGGGGCGGCGGTGTTGCCGCTCTCGCTTTCCACCAGATGGTGGGCCAGGCCGCGGATGTTCAGGTTGACCTGGGCGTTGCTCCACTCGGTGCCGATCAGGTTGGGCACCTTGACGGTCTGGCCGCTGCGGTCCACGCCGTCGGTGGCGATGCCCAGATACGGCGCGATCTCGCTGATGATGTTGCCCACCACCGGCGCGGCCAGCACCGAGGAATAGTCGCTGTTGGCGTTGTTGGGGTCGTCCAGCATGACGTAGACCAGGATCTCGGGGTCGTCGGCGGGCAGCACCGCCACGAAGGAGGCCGCCTTTTTGTAGTCGCCGTCGGCGCGGCGGTCCATGTTCAGCAGCTCGGAAGTGCCCGATTTGCCGCCGATGCGGTAGCCCGCCACATAGGCGCGGTAGCCGCCGCTGCGGGTGGTGCCGTCGCCCACCTCATGCTCCATGATCTGGCGGATGGTCTGGCTGGCGCTGCCGCTGATGACCTGGCGGCGGACGTTCGGGCCGATCTGCTCCACCACGTTGCCGTTGGCGTCCACGATCTGATCCACCACGTGGGGGGTGACCAGGTAGCCGCCGTTGGCCGCCGCGGCCACCGCGGTGCAGACCTGCAGGGGCGTCACCGCCATGGACTGGCCGAAGGCCGAGGAGGCCAGTTCCACCTCGCCCATGGTCTGGTCGGTATAATACTGCATATAGCCCGTCTCGTTGGGCAGGTCCACGCCGGTGCGCTCGGTGAAGCCGAACGCCTTGAAGTAATCGTAGAATGTATCGACGCCGATCCGCTGGCCCAGCTGGATGAAATAGATGTTGCAGCTGTTCAGCAGGGCGTCGGCCAGGTTCTGGGTGCCGTGGATGTGGCGTCCGGCGCAGTGGTAGGTCTGCTTGGCGACGGCATAGGCGCCGCTGCAGTTGAAAGTCGTGTTATAGGTGGCGTTGCCCGAGTCCACACCCATGGCGGCGGTGATGACCTTAAAGACGCTGCCGGGGTAGTACAGCTCGGTGATGTTCTTGTTTTTCCACATGATGTCCCGGAAGTAGCCCGAGTAGTCGGCTTCGGGGTCCAGGATCTTGTTCCCGTTCTCGTCGGTGACAAAGGTGCCGTCCTCGTTTTTCAGGTAGATGCCGTACAGCTCCGGCTCGGCCCGGACCAGCTCCTCCAGATAGGCCTGGTTGGCGGTGTAATTATTGGGGTCATTGGGGTCGAAGTCGGGCTTGGAGGCCATGGCCAGGATGCCGCCGGTGTTCACGTCCATCACGATGGCGCAGCCGCGGTTTTCCACCGTGTTGGCGGCGATGGCCTCGTTCAGGTACTTTTCCACCACTTCCTGGATGGTGGTGTCCAGCGTCAGGACCAGGCTGTCGCCGTCCTTGGCGTCGTAGGTGACGGCGCTGCTGTCGGCGATGGCGTTGCCCCGGGCGTTGCGGATGGTGACGGTCCGGCCGTCGGTGCCGGACAGAATGTCATCGTAGGATTTTTCCAGCCCGTAAAAGCCGTCCCCGTCCGCATTGGTAAAGCCCAGCACCGACGCCGCAAACGCCCCATAGGGGTAGTTGCGCTGGTAGGTGCGGGAGGAGGAGAGGGACAGCCGGCCGGTGCCCTTGATGGCGTTGCGGTCGGACACATACTGCTCGATGGACTCCTTGACGGCGTTGTTGACCTTTTCGGCCAGCACCTGGTAAGAGGAGTCGATCTTGCTCAGGGCCTCGTAGACGGCCTCGTACTGCTGAAGGTAGGCCTGGGAGGTGGTGTCCACCTTGTCCAGGCTGACGCCGTCCCCTGACAAAAGGCGCAGCGTCAGCTCCCGGCTGATCTCGCCGCAGGCCGCGGCGTCCAGGGTGCGGACGGTGGACTCCACTTCCGCGCCGGTGGCGGGGTCGGTGGAGGTGATGGTCTGGCTGTCGTAGAGGGCGCTGGAATAGCTGGGATCGCACCAGATATCCCACACCACGCTGGTGGACGCCAGCACCTTGCCGGTGGCGTCGTAGATCTCGCCGCGGGTGGCCTGGATGGTGGTGTCCAGCAGCTGCTGGTCGCTGGCATAGCGGCTGTACATCTCGCCGTTGCGGATCTGGATATTGTAAAGGCTGCCCACCACGATGGCGGTGGCCGCCAGGACTGCGCCGATGGATACCGCCACCCCGATCTTGCGGGTCCTGGCAGGGATGGGGGCCGAGTCGGGGGCGCGGTAAAGGCCGCCCCCCCGCCGGCGCCGGTTGGTTGCTTCTTTCATTCGCTTCTCCTGCCTGACGCCCGCCGCCAAGACGGCACGGGGCGTCAGAAACCGAAAAAGCGTGCGCAGGCGCACGCTTCCCCGGGTATCGTTGGTTTATTCCGCAGCGTCCGCCGGCGGGTCGATGGTCCGCAGCAGGGACGAGACGCCGGCCTGGAGGGTATCGGTCCACTTTTCCACCGCAGACTCGCGGCGGGTGAGCACGCTCTGGTCGTCCAGCCGGATGTAGGTGATCTGGCTGTCGTCGATCTTCATCAGGCCCAGGCGGCCGGCCACGTTCTCCACGTTGGAAATGCTGGACTGGACGTTGAGGGTGGTGGTGTAGTAATCGTTCTGGCTCTGGGCCGAGATCAGAGTCGCCTTTGCCTGGCGGATGTCCCCACTCAGCTCCACGATGCGGGCCTCGCTGAACAGCAGCGCCACCGACAGCCCTGCCAGAAGCCCCAGCGCAAGGATCTGCACGCCGTGCTGCATCATGGCGCGCAGGGGCGAGATGGCGGCCTTGCCGCCCTGCTCGACCCGCAGGTTGGGCCGCCGCTCGGGCTGGGGCTCCGGGCGGCGGACTGCCTGTCCTAAAGTGATGCCGTTGTAATTGTAATCGTATGCAGGCTGACCCATGACTTGTATCTCTCCTCTTTCCGCGCACCCTGTGTGAGGGGGTGCGCTCACAATTTTTCAAGGACCCGCAGACGGGCCGAGCGGCTGCGCCGGTTGTCGGCCAGCTCGCCGGGCTTTGCTTCGATGGGCTTGCGGGTGATCAGCTTTGCCTTTGCCTTGCCGCCGCAGACACAGACCGGGAACTCGGGCGGACAGGTGCAGGCGGTGGCCCAGCGGCGGAACTTGTTTTTCACCAGCCTGTCCTCCAAAGAGTGGAAGGTGATGACGCAGAACCGCCCGCCGGGCTTCAATGCGCCGAAAATGGCGTCCAGGCCCTCGTCCAGAGCGTCCAGCTCATGGTTCACCGCGATGCGCAGCGCCTGAAAGCTGCGCCGGGCGGGGTTTTTATCCTTGCGGCGGACAGCCGGGGGCATGGCCGAAGCCACCAGCCCTGCCAGCTGCAGCGTCGTCTGGATGGGGGCTTCTTCCCGCGCCTCCACGATCTTGCCGGCGATCTGCCAGGCGTAAGGCTCCTCGCCGTAGTCCCGCAGGATGCGGGCCAGCTCTTCCCGGTCGAGCGTGTTGACCAGGTCGGCGGCGGTGGTGCCCTCCTGGCTCATCCGCATATCCAACGGCGCGTCGGCCCGGTAGGAAAAGCCCCGCTCTGCGTCGTCCAGCTGGTGGCTGGAGACCCCCAGGTCCAGCAGCGCCCCGTCGATGGCTTCCGCCCCGGCCGAGGCCAGGGCGTCCGCCGCATAGCGGAAGTTGGTCTGCACCACAACGGCAGGCAGCCCCGCCAGCCGCTGGCGGGCCGTCTGGACCGCGTCGGGGTCCTGGTCCAAAGCGATGAGGCGGCCGCCAGCTGCGGCGTCCAGCCGGCTGGCAATGGCCCGGGAATGGCCCGCGCCCCCCGCCGTGCCGTCCAGGTAGATGCCGCCGGGGCGGATGTTCAGTCCTTCCAGGCACTCGTCCAGCAGGACGGGGACGTGCTCGAAAGAGGCCGGGTCAAATGCCTGCTGGGTTTGTTCGTCGTTCATGGGGCCCGCCTCCTTTCCTGTCGAAATATGTTTTATGTTTCAGATGTGGAGTTCCCGCAGGCGGGCGGCCCGCTGCTCGTTGGTGACGGCGGCCCGGCGGGCATCCCAGCGGGCGACGTCCCAGATCTCAGCGTGGTTGCGGTTGCCGATGACGGCCACCGTCTTGCCCAGCCCCGCATAGGCCCGCAGGCTGGCCGGCAGGAGGATGCGCCCCTGCTTGTCCGGCGTCACCTCGCAGGCGGTGCTGAACAAATCGCCGGTGATCTCCCAGCTGTCCATCAGCTCGTCCGCGCCCAGCCGCTCCGAGATGCGTTCCACTTCGGCCATGGGCAGGGCAAAGAGGCACTGGTCCAGCCACTCCATCACCACAAAGCTCTCGCCCATCCCCTCCCGGAATTTGGCCGGGAAGTTCAGGCGGCCTTTGGCGTCGATGGCGCAGTCATACCGTCCAAAGAACACCCTGACCGCCCCCTTTTGTGGCCCGAGATGGGGTGTGCTCCCCACTTCTCCCTACTTTACTCCACTGATAAAGTTATTGTAACAAATCAGCCCGGTGAATGCAATAGTTTTTGCCCGACTTTTTCCGCCAATTTTCCGCAGCCTGTCCAAAGAAAAGAACCCCTGCCGCTGTGGGCAGGGGTTCGGGATGGACAGCGCCGGGTCACGGCTGTTGTTTCTTGGGCGGCTGGCGCAGGCTGGCGCGGACGTTCTTCACCTGGGAGGCGTTGGCGACCATCGTCTCCTCGGTGGTCTTGAGCATATTGTCGCAGTAATCCGCGGTGGTCTGGCGCAGCGTGCGGCTCTCGGCCTGGGCCTGGGCCATGATCTCCGAGGCGCGCTGCTGGGCGCTCTTGACGATCTCCGATTCGCTCACCAGCACGCGGGCCCGTTCCTCCGCCTGGCGGATGATGGCCTTGGCCTGGGCGTTGGCCGAATCCACGATCTGGCTGCGGTCGTTGACGATGGCCTGGGCCTGGCGCAGCTCGCCGGGGAGGTTGGCGCGGATCTCATCCAGGTATTCCTGGATCTGGTCCACGTCTACGATCCGCTTGCCCCCCGACAGGGGCATATTGGCGCTTTCGGCCAGGGCATCCTCGATGGTATCCAACAGTTCATTGACGTTCATACAGTTTCTCCCCCTTCCGCTTCGCTGGGGCGGAGCTTTGTGTACCGCCACAGCAGCACGCGGCCGTACCGGTACTGTTTGCGCAGCACCAGACTGCCCACCTGGGCGGGCAGGACCAGTTTTGCCTCGCTCTCACACAGGACGATGCCGCCGGGCGCGACGACTTTTTCCACCGCCGGCAGCACCTCCTCCAGCATCCCCTGGCGGAAAGGCGGGTCCAGCAGCACCAGGTCGAACTGCTCATGGCAGGCCGTCAGCCAGCGCGCGGCGTCCCCCACGCTGACCCGGCTGCGGTCGAACAGGCCGCAGGCCTTGCAGTTGCGCATCACGACGGCGGCCGCCTCCCGGTTCTGGTCCAGAAAGACGCACCGCGCCGCGCCGCGGCTCAGCGCCTCGATGCCCAGCTGGCCGCTGCCGGCAAAAAGGTCCAGCACCCGGGCCCCGGGCAGGTCGAACTGCACGATGCTGAACATCGCCTCCTTGACCTGGTCCAGGGTCGGGCGGGTCACGTCTGTGCCGGGCAGAGCCTCCAAACGGCGGCCCCGGGCCTCACCTGCGATCACGCGCATCTGTATCCGCTCCTTTCATTGCTTGCCAGGGGGCGCCTGCCGCGCAGGCAAACCCCTGCTCCTTCCTGCGCAGCCATGCCCCGCCGCCCCTGCGGACAGTCTGGCGGGCATGGCACGTTGTTCCCTTCATTATTGCAGAGCGGGGCGCGGTTGTCAAGCCTCGGGGGCCGGATGGCGGCGAATGTCCCCGTTTTCGCCAAAAATTTTTCGGAAGGGCGGCGCGGATTCTTTATTCGTTCATATCTTTGTGCTACTATAAAAATGATTTAGTCTGCAAAATCCGGTCCTGCCCGGACTTTAGAGGAGTAACCGCCTGATGGAACGCACCGAACATTTTGACTGGAACGACGGCTGGGCATTCACCCCACAGTTCACCCCCGCGCTGCTGGAGGCCGCCTACGACGGCCCCCCGCTGGAGCCGGTCCGCCTGCCCCACACCGTCAAAACGCTGCCTTTCAACTACTGCAACGAAAACGATTACCAGCTGGTCAGCGGGTACCGGCGCGTGTTCACTGCGCCCAAAAACTGGGAGGGCCGCGTTCTGCTGCTGACCTTTGGGGCGGCGGCCCACGAGGCCACCGTCTACTGCAACGGCCAGCGGGTGGGCCACCACGCCTGCGGCTACACCGCCTTCACCGTCAATCTGACCGGCGCGGTCCGGCTGGGGGAAGAAAACGTCCTCGCCGTCCGCTGCGACAGCCGCGAGACGCTGGACATCCCGCCCTTCGGCGGCCAGACCGAGGCGCTGACCTACGGCGGGCTGTACCGCGGGGCCTGGCTGGAAGTGAAGGAAAACGCCTGGCTGCGGGACGTGTTCATCCAGGCGGGGATGGACGGGGCGTTCCGCATCTACTCGGCCGCCGAGGGCGAGACGGTGGGCTGCGCGCTGGAAGCCGAGATCCGTGCGCCTTCGGGGCGGCGGGCCGCCTATATGGGGGAGCTCTCCCTGCCCATCAGCGGCACCCTGAACGGGGTCCAGCCCTGGAGCTGCGAACACCCCACCCTGTACACCCTGACCGTCCGGCTGATCCGGCCCGGCACCGGCGGCCTGCCCGACCGGGCGCTGGACCAGAAGGTGATCCGCTTCGGGTTCCGCACCATCCAGTTCGTGGCCGGCGGGCTGTACCTGAACGGCGTCCGCACCGAGCTGCGCGGCCTGGTGCGCGGCCAGAGCTGGCCCTACCAGGGCTACGCCATGCCCGACAGCCTCCAGCGGCTGGACGCGCAGATCCTGAAAAAGGAGCTGGGCTGCAACGCGGTGCGGTGCTGCTGCCCGCCCAGCCCCGCCTTCCTGGACGCCTGCGACGAGCTGGGCCTGCTTGCCTTTGTGGAGATGCCGGGCCAGCGCTTTACCGGCGGCCCGGCCTGGAAGGCCCAGGCCCTGCAGAACTGCCGCGAGATGGTCTGCCAGTACCGCAACCACCCCAGCGTGTTCCTGTGGGGGGTGCGGGTGCCGGGCAGCGCCGATGACACCGCCTTTTATAAAAAGACCAACGAGGCCGCCCGCCGGCTGGACCCCACCCGCCCCACCGCCGGCAGCCGCCGGACCAAAAAGAGCCAGCTGCTGGAGGACGTCTACGCCTACGACGACTTTTCCTTTGCGGGGGCCGGCGCGGGGCCAGGCTGCCTGCCCAAGGCCAGCGTCACCCCCGACGTGCGGCGCGGCTACCTCATCAGCGGGTACGGCGGGATGATGTACCCCACCAAGAGCTTTGACAGCGGGGCCGTCCGGCTGAGCCAGGCCCTGCGGTACGCCGCCGTCCTCAACGACGCGGCGGCCCAGCCGGGGGTGGCCGGCAGCTTTGGCTGGTGCATGGCCGACTACAACGTCCACTCCGCCTATGGCAGCGGGGACCGGGTCAGCTACCAGGGGGTGCTGGACCTGTTCCGCAACCCCAAGCTGGCGGCGGCCGTCTTTGCCAGCCAGAAAACGCCCCGCGTGCCCTCCGACATCGTGCTGGAAGTTTCGCCGGCGGCGGCCTTCGGGGATATGCCCGCCGGGTACCCGGGCGGGTGCTGGGCGTTCACCAATGCGGACGCCGTGCGGATGTACCGGGACGGGGACCTGATCGCCGTGTTTACCCCCGACCGCCAGGGGCGGTTCGCCGCGCTGGCCCACCCACCCATCCAGATCGACGATTTTGTCGGCCCCCTGCTGGAAAAATATGAGGGCATCGCCCACGGCGAGGCGGTCCAGCTGGCCGCCTGCCTCAACGCCCTCCGGCGGGACCCCGCCGCCCCCTCGCCCCTGCTGCGGGCCCGGCTGTCCCGCCTGATGCGTGTGCTGCGCATCAACGAGGCCGCCCTGATGCGGCTCTACCGCACCTATATCGGGGTGCTGGGCGGGCCGTCGGGGGTGTTCCGGTTCGAGGCGGTCTGGCGGGAGCGGGTGGTCCGCACCGTGGTACAGGAGCCGGCCCAGCGGGTCCGGCTGGAGTGTACCGTCCACAACGGCATCCTCACCGACGGCCCCGCCTGGGACTGCGCCGCCGTCACCCTTCGGGCCATCGACCAGAACGGCAGCCTGCTGCCCTATTGCAGCGAGGCGGTCCAGCTGTCGGTGGAGGGCCCCGCGCACCTGATCGGGCCCGCCATCGTCCCGCTGCGGGGCGGCATGGCCGGGACCTACCTTGCCACCGAGGGGGTGGCCGGCCGCGCCACCCTGCACTGCAGGATGGAGGGCGCGCTGGACACCGAGGCCTCCGTCATCATCCGGCGGCGGGAATCCTGACTTTTTTGCCCATTTTTACGGTTGATTTGCAGTCTGTTCAAACTTTTATCATTTCCGTCTGGCATACTGTTACCAATAGAATTCACACTCCGCCCTCCTGACTGCCAAAGCGGGAGGGCCTTTACAGGGGGTAAATGTACTTATGCGTGAAAAATTCCGTCGATTCATGGCAGGGCGCTACGGCACCGACGCGCTGAACCAGTTCCTCAGCATCCTGGCCGTGGTGCTGATCCTGCTGGGCCTGGTCACCAGGTTCGGGCTGTTCACCTGGCTGGCCCTGGCCGCGCTGATCTACTGCTATTTCCGCACCTTCAGCCGGAACATCTCCCGCCGCACCGAGGAGAACTACAAGTTCTACAGCTTTCAGGAGCGGCTGACCGGCAAGTGGAAAGGGCTCAAGCGCCGCTGGGCCGACCGCAGCACCTACCGCTATTACCGCTGCCCCAAGTGCCGCCAGATGCTGCGCGTGCCCAAGGGCCGCGGCCGCATCGAGATCTCCTGCCCGCGGTGCGGCACCCAGTTCATCAAAAAGAGCTGATATGTTCGGCTATATCATCCCCGACCAGCAGTCCATGACCCCGGAAGCCCGCTGGCGGTACCGCACCGCCTACTGCGGGCTGTGCCGCCGGGCGTCGGTGCTGTACGGCATGGCCGGGCGGCTGACCCTCAGCTACGACCTGACTTTTCTGAACCTGCTGCTGTGCAGCCTGTACGAGGGCGAGACCCCCGCCGTCACCGGGCACGGGCGGTGTCCGGTCCACCCCATCCGCCCCATCGACTGGCGGTACAGCGGCCCCACCGATTACTGTGCCGACATCGGGCTGGCCCTGCACTACTACAGCGCCAAGGACAAATGGGAGGACGACCGCAGCCCCCTGGGCCTGGGCTACATGAAACTGCTGGACCAGCACCGCCAGGCGGCGGAAGCCCGCTGGCCCCGCGCCTGCCAGGCCATCACCCGGGGGCTGGCCCAGCTGGCGGAATACGAGGCCGCCGGCTGCGAGGATCTGGACCTGGTGGCGGGCAGCTTCGGCGGGCTGATGGCCGAGCTGTTCGACTACAAGCAGGACCGCTGGTCCGGCGAGCTGCGGACCATCGGCGCGTCCATAGGCAAATACATCTACCTGCTGGACGCCTGGGACGATCTGGAGCGGGACAAGCGCCGGGGGGCCTACAACCCCCTCAGGAGCCTTTCGGCCGCGCCCGACTACGAGGCCCAGATGCGGGAGATCTTTGAGCTGCTGCTGGCGCAGGCGGCGGCGGCTTTCCGGCGGCTGCCCTGCGTGGAGGACGCCGACCTGCTGGAAAACATCCTCTATTCCGGCATCTGGCTGAAATACCATGTAAAAAACCGAAAAAAACAGCCCCGGGAGCCCTGAAACAGGGGCGGGGGCTTGCTTTTTGCGCCCTGATAGGCTAGAATAGTTTCGATTTGTGAGTGATCGGGGGCACATCCCCGCCAGCATAGAGAGTTGTGAGGAAACGTTTGAATGAGAGATCCCTATGAGGTCCTGGGCATCCAGCGGGGTGCCAGCGAGGAAGAGATCAAAAAGGCTTACCGCGCCAAATGCAAGCGCTGGCACCCTGACCTGAACCCCAACGACCCGACCGCCGAGGAGCACTTCAAGGAAGTGCAGGCGGCCTACGACGCCATCATGAAGGGGGACACCGGGCCCCAGCCCGGCGCCGGCGGCTACAGCCAGCAGGGCTATGGCGGGTACAGCCAGCAGAGCTACCAGCAAAGCGGGTACGGCCAGGGCGGCTATGACGGCGGCTTTTACGGCTTCGACCCCTTCGGCTTCGGCGGGTTCGGGGGCTTCGACTACGGCGGGTACAGCCAGCAGGGGCCCAGCGCCTCGGGCGCCGACTCCGCCGAGATGCAGGCGGCCCGCAATTTCATCGTCAACCGGCGCTACGCCGAGGCCCGCCGCGTCCTGGACGCCCAGCGGGAGCGCAATGCCCGCTGGTATTACCTGTCCAGCCTGGCCAACGAGGGCCTGGGCCGCGAGATCGACGCCCTGCAGGACGCCCGCCGGGCCGTCCAGCTGGACCCCAACAACACCGAGTACCGCACCCATTTGAGCCGGATGCAGAACCCCGGCCAGACCTACAGCACCCAGACCACCTACTCCTCCGGGGGCGGCGGCATCATGCGGTGGTGCTGGTCCATGATCCTGCTCAATCTGCTGTGCAACTGCTGCTGCGGCAACCGGTGGTTCTTCTACCGGCCGTTCTGACCCAAAGCATGACCTTCCCCTGTCCGCCGGACGGGGGATTTTTTGTGCCCCGGACCGCAGCAGGCTGCCTATAGACCTTTGCCGAAAAGTGTGCTAGAATAACAGACAGCTTCCGGGCTGCGGCCCGGCGCGTTTTTGAGAGAAAGGATGCTTTCATGTGAAGATCATACTGGTAGGCGGCGGCAAGGTCGGCACGGCCCTTGCCCGCCAGCTGAGCGAGGAAGGCCACAGCGTCACCGTCATCGACACCAGCAAGGCCCGGGTGGAACAGATCGTCCAGGCCTACGATGTGCTGGGCGTGGTGGGCAACGGCTCCTCCATCGCCACCCTGTCCGAGGCCGGCATCGAGGACAACGATGTGTTCATCGCCATCACCGGCTCGGACGAGCTGAACCTGCTGTGCTGCATGTTTGCCAAAAAGGCGGGCAGCCGCCACACCATCGCCCGGGTGCGCAACCCGTCCTACAGCCACGAGCTGGACTTTATCCGCCAGCAGACCGGCATTTCGGCCATCATCAACCCCGAGATGACCGCCGCCACCGAGATCTCCCGGCTGCTGCGTTTCCCCGGCGCTTCCAAGATCGACACCTTTGCCGGCGGGCGGGTGCAGCTGATCAAGTTTGCCCTGACCCAGGCCCACGGGCTGGACGGGCTGCCCATCCGGGACATCCCGGCCCGCATGGGGTGCGACATCCTGGTCTGCGCGGTGGAGCGGGGCAAGACCGTCACCATCCCGGACGGCAGCTTCGTGCTGCGCAGCGGGGACCTGGTCACCTTTCTGGCCACCCCGGACAAGGCCCAGCAGTTCTTCCGCAAGCTGGGCATCCCCACCGCGCCGGTCAAAAACGCCATGATCGTGGGCGGCGGGGCCATCGCCTTCTACCTCAGCCAGTACCTGCTGGAAAATAAGATCAAGGTGCGGATCATCGAGCGGGACCTGGCCCGCTGCGACTACCTGGCCGAGGAACTGCCCGAAGCCCAGATCCTGTGCGAGGACGGCTCCAACCGCAGTTTCCTGCTCAGCGAGGGGCTGGGCTCGGCCGAAGCCTTTGTGGCCCTGACCAACATGGACGAGGAAAACATCCTGCTGTCCCTGTTCGCCAGCAACCACTCCCAGGCCAAGCGGGTGACCAAGATCAACCGGCTGGAGTTCGACGAGATCCTGGACACCTTCGACCTGGGCAGCGTCATCTACCCCAAGTACATGACCTGCGATTTCATCGTCCAGTACGTCCGCGCCCTGCAGAACGAGGCCGGCAGCAACATCAAGACCCTTTACCGCATCCTGGACGACCGGGTCGAGGCATTGGAGTTCACCGTCCACGAGGTCAGCCCCGCCACCGGCGTCCCCCTGAGCGAGCTGCACCTGAAACCCAACCTGCTGCTGTGCTGCATCACCCGCGGGGACCAGATCATCATCCCCCGCGGCGGCGACACCATCCAGCTGGGGGATACCGTCATCGTCGTCACCCTGCAGCACGGCCTGCATGACCTGCGGGATATCGTGGCCGGGCAGGGAGGCGCGCGCAAATGAATTACGCCATCGTTTTCCGTCTTTTGGGCTACATCCTCCTGTGCGAGGGTGCCCTCATGGGCCTGCCCGCCCTGGTCAGCGTGATCTACGGCGAGTGGAACATCCTGTGGGTGTTCCTGTTCACCATCGCCCTTTGCTGCGTAATCGGCGGCGCGCTGACCCGCATCAAACCCCGCAGCAAGATCTTTTACCGGCGGGAGGGCTGCGTCACCGCCGCCCTGACCTGGGTCCTTATCAGTGTGATGGGAGCGGTGCCCTTCGTCCTGTCGGGGGCCATCCCCGACCCCATCGAGGCCCTGTTTGAGACGGTGTCCGGCTTTACCACCACCGGCGCCTCCATCCTGGCCGACGTCGAGAGCCTGCCCATGGGCATCCTGTTCTGGCGCAGCTTCACCCACTGGATCGGCGGCATGGGCATCCTGGTGTTCCTGCTGGCGGTGCTGCCCCTGACCGGCGGCAGCCACGTCAACCTGATGAAGGCCGAGAGCCCCGGCCCCCAGGTGGAAAAGATGGTGCCCTCGGTCCGCCAGACCGCCGCCATCCTCTACGGCATCTACCTGGGCATGACCCTGATCCAGATCGTCTTTATGCTGGCGGGGGGCTGCCCGCTGATGGACAGCCTGCTGATCACCTTCGGTTCGGCCGGCACCGGCGGCTTTGGCATCAAAAACGACAGCATGGCCAGCTATTCCACCTACATCCAGGTGGTGACCACCGTCTCGATGATCCTGTTCGGCGTCAACTTTAGCGCCTACTTCTACCTCATCCGGGGCAAGTTTCGCAAGGTGCTGATCGAGGAAGTGCGCTGGTACTTCGGGGTCATCCTGGCGGCCATCGCCCTCATCAGCTGGAACATCCGGGGGATGTTCCCCAGCCTGCTGCAGGCCATCCAGCAGGCGGCCTTCCAGGTGGGGTCCATCATCACCACCACCGGCTACTCCACCTGCGACTTTGACCAGTGGCCCGCCTTTGCCAAGAGCATCCTGGTGCTGCTGATGTTCATCGGCGCGTGCGCCGGCAGCACCGGCGGCGGCATGAAGATCAGCCGCGTGATCCTGCTGGCCAAGAGCATCCGCAAGGAGATCGCCCAGACCCTCCACCCCAGCGTGGTGTCCCCCGTCCGGGTGGACGGCAAGCCGGTAGACCACGAGACCATCCGCTCCACCAACGTGTTCATGGCGGCCTACCTGATCCTTTTTGCGGCGTCGGTGCTGCTGGTCAGCCTGGACGGCGAGAGCCTTGTGACCAACTTTACAGCGGTGGCGGCCACCTTCAACAACATCGGCCCCGGTCTGGAAGGCGTCGGTCCCATGACCAACTTCGGGCTGTACTCCGGCTTTTCCAAGCTGGTGCTGACCTTTGATATGCTGGCCGGCCGTCTGGAGCTGTTCCCGCTCCTGCTGCTGTTCGTGCCCGAGACCTGGAAAAAGTTCTGACCTGAAAACAGTCAAGTCCTGCCTGTGCGCACCCGGTACAGGCAGGACTTTTTCTGTCTGTAAACGGGCCGCTTGGCGGCACGGGACGCCGGAGGGCGTATTGCGCATTTTGCATAAAGTTTAACAATCTTTTTTGTGCAAATCTCATGTATGAAAAAAGTGTGAAACTTCAAAAACACATCCTTGACATTTTTATGAAAAGTCTGTAATATATCGTTCGTAAACGAACAAGTTGCCGGGGCTTTCCCGGGCGCAAGGAGGTGGGATACGTTGGAAAAAGACTGCGGCGCACAGATCAACCTGCTGTCGCGGATGCTCAAGCGCCGGCTGAACGTCACGCTGCAGGGGCTGGGCATCACAGCCATCCAGAGCCGGGTGATGTTCTACATCATGGACCACTGCCCGGCGGGGCCGGTGTTCCAGCGGGACGTGGAGCAGGCGTTCAGCCTGAGCCGTTCCACCGCCACCGGCATCCTGCAGCAGCTGGAGGAGAAAGGCCTGCTGCGGCGGGAGAGCGTGCCCAGCGACGCGCGGCTGAAAAACCTGGTGCCCACCCCGCGGGCAGCCGAGCTTGACGCCGAGGTGCGGGCCTGCCTGCGCCAGAGCGAGGCAGTGCTGACCCGGGGCCTGTCGGACGGACAGGTCCAGCTGTTCAAGGAGACGCTGGCTACGATGGCCGCCAACCTGGAGCAGGCCGGGACAGACGGCCCCTGAGCGCCCCAAAGGCCCCCAAGCGCCCAAAAAAGTTCGTAGTCAAAATGTTCGCGCAAGAACAATGTAAGGAGGAATCCACGAGGCATGAATTCGATCGTTAAGACCTTGGCCCGCAGTATCCGCGAGTACAAGAAAACCTCGATCCTGACCCCGCTGCTGGTGACAGTGGAGGTGGTCATGGAATGCGCGATCCCCTTTGTGATCGCCAACCTGGTCAACCAGATGCAGGCCGGCTGTTCGATGGACGTGATCGTCCGGTACGGCGCAGCGCTGCTGGTGATGGCCGTCATTTCCCTGATCTTCGGCGGCGCGGCCGGCGCCACCTGCGCCAACGCTTCCGCCGGCTTTGCCCGCAACCTGCGCAAGGATATGTTCTACAAGATCCAGGACTATTCCTTTGAGAACATCGACAAATTCTCGGTGTCCAGCCTGGTCACCCGTCTGACCACCGACATCAGCAACGTCCAAATGGCTTACATGATGATCATTCGTGTGGCGGTGCGCTGCCCGCTGATGCTGGTCTTCTCCTTTGCCATGGGCTTTATCATGGGCGGGCGGCTGGCCATGATCTTCCTGTTCACCATTCCCCTGCTGCTGATCGGCCTGCTGCTGGTCATCCGGGCGGCCACGCCCCTGTTCCGCCGGGTGTTCCGCAAGTACGACGCCCTGAACGACTCGGTGCAGGAGAACGTCCAGGCCATGCGCGTGGTCAAGAGCTACGTCCGTGAGGACTACGAGAAGAAGAAGTTCGCCGCCGCGGCCGAGAACGTCCAGCGCGACTTCACCAAGGCCGAGCGGATCATGGCCCTGAACGGCCCCATGATGCAGTTCTGCGTCTACGCCGGCATGGTGTTCGTCATGTCCTACGGTTCCTACACCGTCATCACCAGCATGGGCCTTGACCTGAACGTGGGCCAGATGTCCTCCATGCTGACCTACAGCTTCCAGATCCTGATGAGCCTGATGATGCTGTCCATGGTCTTTACCATGATCACCATGTCGCAGGAGTCGGCCGAGCGTATCGTCGAGGTGCTGAGCGAGGAGAGCACCCTCACCAGCCCCGCAAACGCCCTGACCGAGGTCAAGGACGGCAGCGTGGACTTCGACCACGTCAGCTTCAAGTATTCCAAAAAGGCCGAGCGCAACGCCCTGTCCGACATCGACCTGCACATCAAGTCGGGCGAGGTCATCGGCATCCTGGGCGGCACCGGTTCTTCCAAGTCCAGCCTGATCCAGCTGATCCCCCGCCTGTACGACGTCACCGAGGGCAGCGTGAAGGTGGGCGGCGTGGACGTGCGCAAGTACGACCTGGAGACCCTGCGCAACCAGGTGGCCGTGGTGCTGCAGAAGAACGTGCTGTTCTCCGGCACCATCAAGGACAACCTGCGCTGGGGCAACCCCAACGCCACCGACGCCGAGATGGAGGAGGCCTGCCGTCTGGCCCAGGCCGACGAGTTCATCCAGCAGTTCCCCCAGAAGTATGACACCTGGATCGAGCAGGGCGGCTCCAACGTCTCGGGCGGCCAGAAACAGCGTCTGTGCATCGCCCGCGCCCTGCTGAAGAAGCCCAAGATCCTGATTTTGGACGACTCCACTTCGGCCGTCGATACCCGCACCGACGCGCTGATCCGCCAGGGCTTCCGGGAGTTCATCCCCGAGACCACCAAGATCATCATTGCCCAGCGCGTGGCCAGCGTGCAGGATGCCGACCGCATCATCATGATGGAGGGCGGCCGGATCGCCGCCATCGGCACCCACGAGGAGCTGATGCAGTCCAACGACGTCTACCGCGAGCTGTACAATACCCAGAACCGCAAGTCCAACAATCCTCAGGCAGGAGGTGACAAGGATGCCGAATAATGCAAGCACCGAGCGGGGCAAGCGGGCCCCCAAGGGGGTCATGCCCCGTCTGATCCGCACCGTCTTTTCCTTTTACCCGGTCCTGCTGCCGGTGACCATCGGCTGTATCCTGATCAACGCCATCGTCAGCTCGATGCCGTCTGTCTTTATGCAGAACGCCATCGCCGTCGTCGAGGCCACCTACAAGACCGGCGACTGGGCCAGCGCTTCCGGCACCATCTTCCGCCTGCTGGCCATCCTGATCACCCTGTACGTTATCAGCCTGGCGGCCGGCGCGACCTTCAACCAGCTCATGGCCATCATCACCCAGGGCACCCTGGCCAAGCTGCGCGAAAAGATGTTCGACCACATGCAGGACCTGCCCATCCGCTACTTCGATACCCACAGCCACGGCGATATCATGAGCTTCTACACCAATGATATCGACACCCTGCGCCAGCTCATCAGCCAGAGCCTGCCCCAGCTGATGATCTCGGGCATCACCCTGCTGAGCGTTTTCTGCATCATGATCTACTACAGCATCTGGCTGGCCCTGGTGGTGCTGTGCGGCGTGGTCGTGATGTTCTTCACCGCCCGCTATGTCAGCGGCCATTCGTCCAAGTACTTCCTCCAGCAGCAGATCACCATCGCCAAGACCGAAGGCTTCATGGAAGAAATGATGAGCGGCCAGAAGGTCATCAAGGTGTTCTGCCATGAGGAGGGCGCCAAGGCCGACTTCGACAAGGTCAACGACGAGCTGTTTGAAAACAGCGAAAAGGCCAACCGCTTTGCCAACATCCTGATGCCCCTGCTGGGCAACATGGGCAACGTGACCTATGTGGTCGTGGCCCTGGTGGGCGGCGCCCTGCTGCTGAACGGCGCGCCCAACCTGAGCCTGTCGGGCATGGCCCTGAGCATCAGCATCGTGGTGCCCTTCCTGAACATGACCAAGCAGTTCGCCGGCGCCATCGGCCAGGTGTCCAACCAGGTCAACATGGTGGTCATGGGCCTGGCGGGCGCGCACCGCATCTTCGCCCTGCTGGATGAGGAGCCCGAGGCCGACGAGGGCTACGTCACCCTGGTCAACGCCCGCGAGAAGGCCGACGGCACGCTGGAGGAGTACCCCGAGCGGACCAACGTCTGGGCCTGGAAGCACCCCCACCACGACGGCACCATCACCTACACCCGCCTGCAGGGCGACGTCCGCTTCTACGACGTGGACTTCGGCTACAACCCAGAAAAGACGGTGCTGCACGATATTTCGCTGTACGCCAAGCCCGGCCAGAAGGTGGCCTTCGTCGGCTCCACCGGCGCGGGCAAGACCACCATCACCAACCTCATCAACCGCTTCTACGACATCCAGGACGGCAAGATCCGCTACGACGGCATCAACATCCGCAAGATCAAAAAGTCCGATCTGCGCCGCTCGCTGGGCATCGTGCTGCAGGACACCCACCTGTTCACCGGCACCGTGATGGACAACATCCGCTACGGCCGGCTGGACGCCACCGATGAGGAGTGCATGGTCGCCGCCAAGCTGGCCAATGCCGACGGCTTCATCCGCCGCCTGCCCGACGGCTACAACACCATGCTGACCGGCGACGGCGCCAACCTGTCCCAGGGCCAGCGCCAGCTGCTGGCCATCGCCCGCGCGGCTGTGGCCGATCCCCCGGTCATGATCATGGACGAGGCCACCAGCTCGATCGACACCCACACCGAGGCCATCGTCCAGCGCGGCATGGACGCCCTGATGACCGGGCGCACGACGTTCGTCATCGCCCACCGGCTGTCCACCGTCCAGAACGCCGACGCCATCATGGTGCTGGACCACGGCCGCATCATCGAGCGCGGCACCCACGACCAGCTGATCGCCCAGCACGGCACCTACTACCAGCTGTACACCGGCGCGCTGGAACTGGATTGATTCCTTTTCCAAAGCAAACCCAAACCAACGCAAAGGGCCTTCCCCGTCGCCATGGGGAAGGCCCTTTTTGCGCCCTGTGCAGCCGGCGCCGGGCGGAATAGCCCGCGCCCGCGGCCCCGGCGCAGAAAAAGCCCCCGCGCGGAGACCCTTTCGGGCGCCCATGCGGGGACTTATCAAGTTGCGCCAGCAGGAGTCGAACCTGCGATGGAGGAGTCAAAGTCCTCTGCCTTACCGCTTGGCGATGGCGCATCGGGTGCATGGCGCACCAAGCGGCGCGCCATGCAGTAGTATACCATATTTTGAGCCGTTATGCAAGATGTGCGCCGGGCGCGGCCATCACTCGATCAGGCCGTTGAGCAGCGTCAGGCACTTGCGGCTGTGCAGCTTGCGGATGGCCTTGGCCTCGATCTGGCGGACACGCTCGCGGGTGACGCCGAAGTCGCGGCCCACTTCCTCCAGGGTGCGGGGGCGGCCGTCGTCCAGGCCGAAGCGCAGCCGGATGACCCGCTCCTCGCGGGGGGTCAGGCTCTTGAGGGCCAGGTTGATCTGCTGGGCCACCATGGCGCGGTCGGCTGCCTTGCCGGGGGCCTCGGCGTTCTCGTCGGCCACAAAGTCGCCCAGGGAGGAGTCCTCCTCCTCGCCCACCGGGCTCTCCAGGCTGGCGGGCTCCTGGGCCATCCGCTGGATCTCACGCACGCGCTCCACCGTCATGTCCATGGCCTTGGCCAGTTCCTCGGCGGTGGGCTCGTGGCCGTTCTGGTAGACCAGCTGGCTGGTGGCCTGGCGCATCCGGTTGATGGTCTCCACCATGTGGACCGGGATGCGGATGGTGCGGGCCTGGTCGGCGATGGCGCGGGTGATGGCCTGCCGGATCCACCAGGTGGCGTAGGTCGAGAAGCGGAAGCCGCGGGCGCAGTCGAACTTTTCGGCCGCCTTGATGAGGCCGATGTTGCCCTCCTGGATCAGGTCCAGGAACGCCAGGTTGTGGCCCACGTGCTTTTTGGCGATGGACACCACCAGGCGCAGGTTGGCCTCGCTCAAAGCGCGGCGGGCGTTCAGGCCGTCCTGCCGGGTCTTGAGCAGCTCTTCCCGGCGCTCGTCGCTCAGGGGGCCGTCCTCGACGGCCTGCAGGGCCTCCTTTTCCTCGGCGGCGTCCTCTGCGGCATCGTCGGGGCGCTCTTTGTCCCGGCGGTCCTCGGGGTCCATCTCCTCCTCCGGCTCCTCGTAGTCGGGCGAGTTCTCGTCCTCCTCAAAGGAGAAGCGGGCGGTGTTGCGCTTGATGTAATCGGGGCGGTTGTACTTGCGCCGGTCGGCCTGCAGGATGCGGGCCGCCTCCGCGCCGGCATGGATGCGGCGGCTCAGCTCCACTTCCTGCTCCGCGCTCAGCAGGGGGATCTGGCCGATCTGCTTTAAGTAATTCTTGACGGGGTCGTCCAGCAGCTCATCCATGGCGGCTTTCAGGTCGGCGGGGTTCTCCTCCAGGCGGTCCTCCTCCGGCTCGTCATAGTCGTCGTTGGCGCTGGCCTCAGCGCTCTCCACCTCGGCCAGGATGCTGTCCACGTCCAGAGAGGTTTCGTTCTCCTGGATCTTGATCCCGCGTTCTTCCAGGATGGTGTACAGGCTCTCGGTGTCCAGGCCGCACTCCTGGGCCAGTGCGCGCACTTCGTCCGCGTTGACGGTGCCCTCGCTGGCGCCCTTGCGCAGCATTTCTTTTAAGGTCATACCCATCGTATATACTCTCCTTTTCGCTCAAAAGGCCAGGCAGCCTGCGGCTGCTCAGATCACCAGCCCGCCGTTCACCCCAAACACCTGCCCTGTGATGTAGCCGGCCTCCTCCCCTGCCAAAAACAGCAGGGCGCGGGCCACTTCCTGGGCGCTGCCCAGACGGCCCACCGGGGTCTCCTCGGCCAGGGCGGCCTTGTCGCCGGGGGTGAAAGACGCCATCATGTCGGTTTCGATCACGCCAGGGGCCACACAGTTGACGGTGATGCCGCTGGGGCCTTCCTCCCGGGCCAGGGCCTTGGTCATGCCGATCAGGCCGGCCTTGGCCGCCGAATAGTGCACCTCGCAGCTGCCGCCGGTCTGGCCCCACATGCTGCTCACGGTCAGGATGCGGCCCCATTTGCGGCGGATCATGCCGGGCAGGGCCAGCTGGCACAAATGGAACGCGCCGGTCAGGTTGACGTCCAGCATATGCTGCCACTCGGCAGGGGTGATATCGGTGAACAGCTTCTGCTGGGCGATGCCGGCGTTGCACACCAGCACATCCACGTGCCCCAGCATGATCTCGGCCGCCGTAAAGGCGGACTCGCAGGCCGCGCGGCTGGCCACGTCGCACTGGAGGGCGATGATGCCGGGCAGGCTGGCTTCCAGCGCTGCCGCGGCCTCGGCGTTCGTGTGGTACAGCACGGCCACGCGGTACCCCGCCTCATAAAAGGCGCGGGCAGCAGCCGCGCCGATGCCGCGGTCCCCGCCCGAGATCAGCACTCCCCGCACAGGCGGATGCTGCCCGCCGGCCGGCTTTGCGGCCGGGGCGGGACGGGACGTTTCCGTCCCCCGGACAGACACAGCAGGCCGCGCAGCCTCCCCTGCCGCCGGGCGGGCCGGCGGGACCGGATGGGGCTGTGCAGCCGTTTTTGCCGGTTCAGACGCCCGGTCCTCCGCCTGGGGGCGGGGCTTGGGCGCTGCAGGCCGGGGCACGGGGGCGGCCTGTGCAGCCGGTTGCGGCTGCTCGGCCTGTTCGAGCGGTCCCAGATCAAAGGTCAGCTCAAAATCCTCTTCATGCATGGGCTGTTTACTCCTGAATGACATTCGGTATCCTCTGCCGTCCGCCGTCCCGCCGCCTGTACTTTCCCTGCCGGAATCGCCGGCCCTGCGGCATTTTCGGACAAAAAAGCGGATACTTTCGGCAAGATACCAGTATATATTATACACCTTTTGTGCGAAAAAGGAAAGAGGGAGGCGAAAATTTTCTGCCCTCTCAGTCAGCGGCCTGCGGCGGAGAGGGCGGCTTTTTCCATTTGGGGCGCGAAGCGCGCGCGGCACGCAGCCGGACAAAAAAGTCCGCCAGCAGGGCCGAGGCTTCCTCCGCCCGCAGCCCCCGCTCCACCACCGGGTGGTGGTTGAACGGCAGGGCGAACAGGTCAGTCACCGACCCGCAGCAGCCGGCCTTGGGGTCGGCCGCGCCATACACCACCCGCCGGATGCGGCTGTTGAGGATGGCCCCGGCGCACATGGGGCAGGGCTCCAGAGTGACGAACAACTCGCACTCCCACAGCCGCCAGCCCCCCAGCGCCTGACAGGCCCGGTCGATGGCCAGCAGCTCGGCATGGTGGACGGCGTTTTTCTCGGTCTCGCGGGTGTTGTGGGCGGCGGCCACGATCTCGCCCCGCCGGGCCACCACCGCCCCCACCGGCACTTCGCCCAGGGCGGCGGCTTTTTCCGCCTCGGCCAGGGCCGCGCCCATCAGTTCATGATCGGTCATGGCAGTTTTCTCCTGATCTCGTCAAAGCATCTCGGTGGTCAGCTGGCCCAGCAGCAGCACCAGCACCACCAGCATCATGGGGCGGATAACCTTTGCGCCGCCCTTGAGGGCCAGCCGGGAGCCGATCAGGTTGCCGGCAATGCCGCTGATGGCGCAGGGGATGGCGATGTGGAACACCACCAGCCCCGAAGCCAGATAGGTGGCCAGGCTGGCGTAGTTGCTGGCCAGATTGAGCAGCTTGGCGTTGCCGCTGGCCCGCCGCATATCAAAGCCCATCAGGGTGCTGAAGGCGATGATGGCAAAGGTGCCGGTGCCCGGCCCGAACAGCCCGTCGTAACAGCCGATGCCCACCCCGATGGCCGCCGCCAGCACGGCGCGGGCCGGGGTCAGGGGCTGCGCGCCGGGGTCGTGGTCGGGGCTTTTCCAGCGGGTGAGGATGATGACGGCCGCCACCGGCAGGATGCACAGCATCATCAGGCGCAGCGTCCCGTCGCTGAGCAGCACCGCCAGGTGCGACCCCGCCGCGCTGCCCGCAAAGCTGCCCGCCGCCGCCAGCAGGCCGACTTTCAGGTCCAGCGCGCCGCTTTTCAAAAAGCGGGCGGTGGCAAAGGTGGTGCCGCAGGCCGCGCTGAATTTATTGGTGCCGTAGGTATAGTGGGCCGGCAGCCCCGCGAACAGGTAGGCCGGCAGGCTGATGAGCCCGCCGCCCCCGGCCGCCGAGTCCACGACCCCGGCAAAGCCCGTCATACAGATCAAAAAGAGCATCATCGGCCCGCTTACCGTGATGGGTTGCATATCTCTGTTTCCTCCAAAAGCCGTTTTTCACTCCGCATCGGTCAGCCACAGACGGCCCTCGCAGGCCAGGATCTGGTCCAGGATCATCCGGCTGACCCGCGCCCCGTACACCATGGCGGGGTGGGCGTTGTATTCAATGATGTCGTCAAAGTTTTTATTCATCAAAACGATGACATACTCCCCATACGGGGTGTGGACGATGCCGCCGTCGTTGCGGCAGGCGTCCATGCTGCCGCTCTTGCTGGCCACCCAGATCAGTTCCGGGTCGCCGGTCTCCTCGCAGTCCAGGTAGTAGGGCGGGAAACCGGCGGTCAGCATGGCGTTGTAGTGCTGGGAGCGGAAGATGGACAGCATCTCGGCGCTGGCCTCGGGGCTGACCAGGGCGCCCCGGGCAAGCCGCGCAAAGAGGGCGGCATAGTCCCGCGGGGTGGTGGTGCCCAGCTTGTCGTAGCGGTCGAAGTGCAGGGGGTTGTGCAGAACAGTGTGGGCAAAGCCCAGCTCCCGGATACACTGGTTGATGGCATCCAGCCCCAGATAGTCGATGACCATGTTGGTGGCGATGTTGTCCGAGCAGATGATCATCATGGTGGCGGCGTCCCGCACTTTCAGCGCCGCGCCCACCCCCAGGGCCCGCAGCATCCCCGAGCCGTCCACAAAGTGCTCGGGGCGGTAGGTGATGGTCTCGTCCAGGCTGGCCCGGCCCCGGCCGGCCTGCAGGTAGAGGGCGGCCAGGATATAGGCCTTGATGGTGGAGGCCGTCTCGAATGCCTCGTCCGCGCCGATCTCCACCGTGTGCCCCTGCAGATCGTCCACGAACACGCTCATCTGCCCGTGGTAGGAGTAGAGCTCCGCCGCGATCCGCTTTTCCAGCGTCATATGTTTGTCCATATCGTTCCTCCCGCGCCGTTCGTCACAGATTTTCTTCAAAGAACCTTCTCGCGTTGCGCCAGAAGATGCCCTCCACCTCGTCCTCGGTGAAGCCGGCCTTGCGCAGCGCGTCGGCCAGCAGGGGCATTTTGGCGCAGCTGTCCAGCTCCAGCGGGCCGCCGATGCCGTCGAAATCGCTGCCCAGGGCGATCATGTCCGCGCCGCCCACCTGCTTGAAGTGGGCCGCGTGCTGCGCAATGAGAGCCGCCGTGCTGCGGCAGTCCGCCGGGTCGGGCTGGTCGTCCAGAAAGACGGTGCAGTAGTTCAGCCCGGCGATGCAGCCCCGCCCGGCCATGGCCCGGATCATCTCATCGGTCAGGTTGCGGCAGTGGGGCGCCAGCGCCCGGCAGTTGGAGTGGCTGGCCGCAAACGGCCGGGTGCTGTGCCGGACCACATCCCAAAAGCCTTTGTCGGACAAATGGCTCACATCCACGATCATGTGCAGCCGCTCCATCTCGGCCAAAAAGGCCAGACCCTTTTCGGTCAGGCCGTGCTCCGCATCGGGCGGGCAGGGCCAGACGAAGGGGGCTTTCTCCTTGACGTTGGAGGCAGCCAGGTCGTTGTCGTAGTTCCAGGTCAGGGTCATCATGCGGACGCCCAGCTCGTACAGCCGGCGCAGCACCCCCAGGCTCCCCTTGCAGCAGCCGCCCTCCTCCACCGTCAGCATGGCGCTGATCCTGCCGGCGGCGGCGTTCCTGCCGATGTCGGCGGCGGTGTAGACCGGCGCGATCCGGTCGGGATACGCCGCCATCACCCGCTTGAACACGTCGATCTCCTCCAGGGCGGTGACCAGGGGGTCCTCCCCCGAACCCAGATCGACAAAGGCCGCAAAGCATTGAAGCAGGTAGTCCCCCGCCTCCAGCTTTTCCAGGTCGATGTGCAGGCCGCTGCGGGCAAAGCTGAGGGGCCGGCCGGCCTGTTCGGCGCGGCGCAGCTCGCTGAGGGTATCACAGTGCAGGTCCCAGACTTTCATGGTGTGCCTCCTTTAGAAGATGGTGCCCACGGCGGTGAGCTTTTCGTCCAGATCGGCCCGGTAGAAGGTGCTGGCCGGGTCCAGGCTGTTGAGCACCACGCCGCCGCTGGCCGCCGCCCCGGTGGAATGGATGTACATCCCCTGCCCCAGGTACAGCGCGATATGGCCCGGGAAATAAAGGGCGTCCCCCGGCTGGGCCTGGCTGCGGGCAATGGCGTGCATGGGCCAGCCCGGCTCGATCCGGGCGTTGCGGTAGATCAGCACGCCGTTTTGCATATAGACGTCGCTGACCAGGCCGGAGCAGTCCACCCCGTCCCAGGCCTTGCCGCCCCAGCGGTACTGCACCCCCAGATACTTGCGGGCCGTCTCGCAGACGGCGCGGCGGAAAGCCGCCTCGCTGCCCCCGTGCCAGCGGTCCAGCGCGTGGCGCACCAGCCCGCCGGCTCCGACCCCCAGCGCGCTGGCCAGGGCATCGTCAAAGGGCAGGCCCTCCCGCTGGGTGAACACGGCGTCCTCCTCCCAGCACAGCGGCTCCAGGGACTTGTCCCACACCCAGGCCGCCCGGCCGTCCGCCAGCAGGACCTTCGTCCAGCCGGCGGGCTTTTCTTCCCCTGCAGGCAAGGCCGCCAGGCGCAGCCGGGCCCCGCGGCCCACCGTCAGCAGCCGGACCCCGGCCACCTGCGGGCTTTCCAGCAGGTCGGCGGCGCGGGCCGCCATCACCGCGGGCGCGGCCAGATAAGCCCGCAGCGCTTCTTCTGTAACAAAGCGCAGGTCCTCCCGCCGGACATAGCCGGGGTAGCCGTAAAAGGTGCGCACCTGCACCATGGGGCCGCCGTCGTCCAGGACCTGGCAGCTCTGGCCGTACAGGCCCTCGTCCCCGATGGTGGAGCGCAGCCGGCCCTCCCCATCCCTCTCGACAGGCCGGGGCAGGTCGTAGATGGTGGCCGCGGGCTTGTCAAACAGCGCGTATTGCATGGAATAGACCCCCTTTCATTCGAGCTTTCATTGTAGCATTCCGGCGCGAAAAATGCAAGAAAAAGACGCTGGCGTCCAGCCCGCCCTTCTGTTACAATACAGATAAGAAACCTGAAAGGAGAACCGCTGATGAAAAACCTGACCGCCATCGCACTGGCCGCCGTCCTGACTGCCGGCGTTCTGACCGCCTGCTCGCCCCAAAATGCGGCGGCCGTGTCCCAGGCCCCCGCACCGCAGCCCACCGCGCCCGCCTCCTCTGTCCAGATGGTTCAGCCGGGCCAGTCCGCCCCCGCCTCGGGCGAGATCTCGGGGGATGAAGCCCTCGCCATCGCGCTGGACAACGCGTCGGTCCCCGAGCCAAACGCCTACAACGTCAAGGTGGAGCGGGACGGCGACAACGGCATCCCCATCTGGGACATCGAGTTCGAGACCGAGTACGGCGACTACGACTTTGAGGTGGCCATTTCCGGCGGGCGGATCGTCGGGGCCGACTATGAAGTGGACGAAGAATGGCTGGACCGGCTGAGCCGCCATGGGGGCGGCCCCCTCTCCGCCGGACAGGCCCAGGACATCGTAGCCGCCAAGGCCCCCGACGCTTCTTCCTTCCTCATCCGGGAGGAGCACAGCGACGGCCGCCTCTGTTACGAGGGGGAAGCCTACGGCGACGACATCAAGTATGAATTTGAGCTCGACGCCGCCACCGGCGTCATCTACGACTGGAACGCCGACCTGCGCCGGTGATCCCCTCTAGGCCCTGGGCCAAAAGCCCGGGGTCTTGCTACGTTCACCCGCCTCTTGACAAGCCCCGACGCCGCGCTATAATAGAGGGGCCGCGCAGCCGTTGATATGTCAATGATTGATGCGGCAACGATCTGCCCCTGCGGGGGCTGAAAGGAGCAATTCCCTATGGAAAGCGGTTTCCATATGCTGCTGTACCGGGCTTTTCACGCCCAGCGCAGCTGCCTGCGTCCCTGGCGGGCAGCGCTGGGGCTGGGGCCCGGCCAGCCGAAGCTGATCGAATATCTGGCCCGCAGCGGTCCGTGCAGCCAGCGGCAGCTGGCCACTTACTTTGAGATTGACCCGGCGGCGGTGTGCCGGATGCTGGACGCGCTGGAAAAGGGCGGCTTTGTGACCCGCAGCGCCGTCAAGGGCGACCGCCGCACCGGCATGGTGGAGCTGACCGAAAAGGGCCACAGTGCCGCCGCTGCCTGGCAGCACGCCTGCGGCGAGATGGAGCAGCAGCTGCTGCAGGGCTTTACCCCCGAGGAAGCGGAGCGCTTTGCCCAGTATCTGCGCCGTGCGCGGGAAAATCTGCGGGCCGTCCAGACCCGCCCTCAAAAGGAGGATGTGCCATGAACGATTTAAAACGCCTCTTTGGTTATATGGGCCCTTACCGGCGGGACATGGCCCTGGGGATGCTGCTGGTGGTGATCGAGAGCGCCTTTGAAATGGTGATCCCCATTTTGATGAGCGACATCATCGACCAGGGCGTTTCCCACGGGGACGTGCGGGAGATCATGTGGACCGGCGTGGAAATGGCCGTCTGCGCGGTGCTGTCCCTCATCACCGGGCTGCTGTACGCCCGGTACGCGGCCCGCGCCTCCTACGGGTTCGGCGCGCGCATCCGCCAGGCCGAATACGCCAAGGTGCAGCATTACGCCTTCGGCAACCTGGACCATTTCGAGACTTCTTCCCTCATCACCCGGATGACCACCGACGTCACCGTGGTCCAGAACGCCATCAACGGCGGGTTCCGGCCCATGGTGCGCGGCCCCGCCATGCTGGTGCTGGGGGTGGCCCTTTCCTTTTACATGAGCCCCCGCCTGGCCGTGGTCTTTTTCGTCTGCGCGCCGGTGCTGGGCGTCATCCTGTTCTTCATCGTGCGGCGGATCGCGCCCATGTACGCCCGCCTGCAGCAGGCCATGGACCACCTGAACACAGTGGTGCAGGAGTGCCTGACCGCCATCCGGGCGGTGAAAGCCTTTGTCCGGGGCGACTACGAGGAGGAAAAGTTCAAGGAGGTCAACACCGAGCTGATGGGCGTCAGCCTGGCCACCTTCCGCACCGCGGTGCTCAACCTGCCGGCCTTCCAGCTGACCATGTACGCCGCGATGGTGTCCATCCTCTGGTTCGGGGGCAACATGATCCTGCAGGGCAGCCTGACGGTGGGCCGCCTGACCAGCTTTTTGAGCTATGTGCTGCAGGTGATGAACTCCCTGATGATGATCTCCAACGTTTTCCTGCTGATGACCCGCTCGCTGGCCAGCGCCCACCGCATCGCCGCGGTGCTGGACGAGCAGGTGGAGCTGGAAAGCCCCGCCCACCCCGTCACCGAGATCCCGGACGGCGGCGTGAAGTTTGAGCACGTCTCCTTCAAATACCACCCCGACGCCGCCGAATACGCCCTGGCCGGCATCGACCTTGCCATCGAGCCGGGCCAGACGGTGGGCATCCTGGGCGGCACCGGCTCGGCCAAGTCCACCCTGGTGCAGCTGATCCCCCGGCTGTACGACGCCACCGAGGGCCGGGTGCTGGTGGGCGGCCGCGATGTGCGGGAATACGACCTGACCGCCCTGCGGGACGCGGTGGGCATCGTCTTGCAGAAGAACGTCCTCTTTTCGGGGACGGTGCGGGAAAACCTGCTCTGGGGCGACCCCACCGCCGGTGACGACACCCTGTGGGCCGCCTGCCGCGCCGCCTGCGCCGACGAATTTTTGCAGCGGATGCCCGGCGGCCTGGACGCCGATCTGGGCCAGGGCGGCGTCAACGTCTCGGGCGGGCAGAAGCAGCGGCTGTGCATCGCCCGCACCCTGCTGAAAAAGCCCAGGATCCTGATCTTTGACGATTCGGTCAGCGCGGTGGACACCGCCACCGAAGCAAAAATCCGCAAGGCCCTGGCCGCCCTGCAGGGCGTCACCAAGATCATCATTGCCCAGCGGGTCACTTCGGTGATGGGCACCGACAAGATCGTGGTGCTGGAGGACGGGCACATCCACGCCGTGGGCACCCACAGCGAGCTGCTTGCCTCCGATCCCATCTACCAGGAGATCTACCATTCGCAGATGAAAGGAGGCGGCGCAGATGCCAGCCAGACAGATCACCGGTAAAAAGCCGAAAAATTTCTGGTTCACCTTCAAGACCCTGCTGGCCTATATGGGGCGGCACAAATTTTTGTTCCTGGCGGTGGCGGTGCTGGTCACGGTCAGCGCCCTGGGCAATCTGCTGGGCACCTATATGATCCGTCCGGTGGTCAACAGCGTGGGCGCCGGAGATGTGAACGCCCTGGCTCGCGGCGTGCTGACCACCGCGGCCATCTGCGGCGTGGGCGCGCTGGCCGCCTTCGGCTACACCCAGACCATGGTCTACGCCGCGCAGCAGGTGCTGTACGACATCCGGCGGGACCTGTTCGCCCATATCCAGTCCCTGCCCCTGCGGTTTTTTGACACCCAGCTCCACGGCGACATCATGAGCTATTTCACCAACGACGTGGACACGGTGGCCGACGCGCTGAACAACAGCTTTGCCATGACCATCCAGAGCTTCATCCAGCTGGCCGGCACCCTGGTGCTGCTGTTCGTCCTCAACTGGCGGCTGTCCCTCATCGTGGTGGTGGGCTACGCGGCCATGTTCCTGTACATCCGGTTCAGCGCCAAACGCAGCACCTCCTACTACACCACCCAGCAGGCCGCCCTGGGCGACGTCAACGGCTACATCGAGGAGATGGTCAGCGGCCAGAAGGTGGTCAAGGTCTTTAACCACGAGCCGGCCAACCTGCGCACCTTCAACGAAAAGAACGAGACGCTGCGCAAGGCCGGCACCGGCGCGCAGAGCTACGCCGCCACCATGGTGCCGGCGGTGGTCAGCATCTCGTACATCAACTACGCCATCGTGGCGGTGGTGGGCGGCCTGATGGCCCTGAACGGCATGACCGACATCGGCAGCCTTTCCAGCTATCTGGTGTTCGTCCGGCAGGCGGCCATGCCCATCAACCAGTTCACCCAGCAGAGCAATTTCCTGCTGGCGGCCATGGCCGGCGCCGAGCGCATCTTCGAGGCCATGCGCCTGCCCCCTGAGGTGGACGAGGGCAAGATCCGCCTGGTCAACACCCGGGGCGAGGGCGTCACCCTGACCGCCTGCGCCGAAAAGACCGGCCGCTGGGCCTGGCAGAAGCCGGACGGCACCCTGGTGCCCCTGCGGGGCGACGTGCGGTTCCACGACGTGACCTTTGGTTACGAGAAGGGCCGCCCCATCCTGCAGAACATCAGCCTGTATGCAAAGCCGGGCCAGAAGATCGCCTTCGTCGGCTCCACCGGCGCGGGCAAGACCACCATCACCAACCTCATCAACCGCTTTTACGACATCGACGCCGGCTCCGTCACCTACGACGGCATTGACGTGCGGGACATCGCGAAGGACTCCCTGCGCCAGTCCCTGGGCATCGTGCTGCAGGACACCCACCTGTTCACCGGCACCATTGCCGACAACATCCGCTTCGGCAAGCTGGACGCCACCGATGAGGAGATCGTCCGGGCGGCCAGGATCGCCAACGCCGACAGCTTTATCCGCCGCCTGCCCCAGGGCTACGACACCCGCATCACTTCGGACGGCGCCAGCCTGTCCCAGGGCCAGCGGCAGCTCCTTGCCATCGCCCGCGCGGCGGTGGCCGACCCGCCCGTCCTGATCCTGGACGAGGCCACCAGCTCGATCGACACCCGCACCGAGGCCCTGATCGAAAAGGGCATGGACCGCCTGATGGAGGGCCGCACCGTCTTTGTCATCGCCCACCGGCTGTCCACCGTCCGCAACGCCAACGCCATCATCGTGCTGGAGCACGGCCAGGTGGTGGAGCGCGGCGACCACGACGCCCTGCTGGCCCAGAAGGGCGAATACTACCAGCTGTACAACGGGATGTTCGAACTGTCGTAATCTATCCCACAGCAAAAACCGGCCCCTTTGCCCGAGCGGCGGGAAAGGGAGCCGGTTTTCTTTTGCGTTATTTCACTTCGGTAAAGGTATCGTCGGGGCCGGGCTGGTACAGCCGCCGGCCGATCATTTCCAGCAGGCAGAGGACCGGGGCCTGGCACGTCAGCTGGAAATAGCCGTTCAGGCGCACATCGGTCATGTAATAGTTCAGGTTGTAGTCGCTCAGGCGGGCCAGGGTGCAGCTGGCGCTGTTGGTGATGGACACGATGGTGCACCCCCGCTCTTTGAGGGCCTGGGTCATGGTGATGATCTGCTCGGTCTCGCCCGACACCGACAGGGCCACCACCGCCACATTGTCGAACCGGGCCCGGGTGTTCACCACGCCGCTCAGCGGGGTGAACGGGTCGTCGATGGCGGTGGCGAAGTACCCCACGTTGCACAGGTACCGCGCCCCGTACCGGGCCAGGATGCTGCTGTTGCCCACCCCGATGAACAGGATGTGCCCCATCCCCCGCAGCGCCTCGACCACCCCGTCGATCTGGGCCTGGGTGGCCGGCGCGGCCAGCCGGGCCAGAAAGTCCTGCAGAGCCGAAATATCCAGGTCAGCCACGTCCCGCTTATCCCGCAGCATCTCCTGCTTGAGGCGCACTTTGAACTCGGTATAGCCGTCGCAGCCAAACTTTTTGCACATATGCAGCACGGTGGTGGTGGAAACATGGGCCTGCGCCGCCAGTTCCCGTATTTTCATATAGACGACTTTTTCGCGGTTTTTGGCGACATAATTGTACACCGACATTTCCAGCGCGTTCAGGCTCTGGATCTCCTCGTTGGAAAACACTGTGCTCCCTCCAAATGTACCCGGTCGGTGCCCAACTTGTGGGCACAATTCGATTTTTACCTATTATAGCATATTTTCGGAGGGAGTGCCAGCGTTATTTCGAGCCGCCGATCCACACCCGCACGACCAGGCCGTGGGGCGAAGCGGCCGCAAAGGAAAGCCGGCCGTGGTGGGCGCGGACGATCTGCTGGACGATCCGCAGGCCCAGCCCGTGCTCGGCCGCGCCGCCGGGGTCGGGGGCCTGGGTGCTGGCCACCGGCGCGCCCCGGTTGAGGGTGCGCAGCTTGTCCGCGCTGACCCCCGCGCCGTCGTCGGCCACCGTAAAGACGCAGCCGCCTGCCTGGGCCGGCCCCACCATCACCTCGATGCTGCAGCCGCCGGGGTTGTGGTCCACGCAGTTGTGCAGGAGGTTGGCCAGCATCCGGCTGAGCAGGGCCGGGTCGCCGGCCACCGTCAGTCGGGCGCCGGGCGCGGCCTCGGTAAAGCTCAGGGCGTATGCGTCGGGCAGGCCGCCGTTCAGCACTTCGCTCACTGCCTGCCGAGCCAGCTCCACCGGGTCAAGCTGCTTGACCTCCAGCGGCCGCAGGGCGTACTCCAGTTTGGTGGTCAGGTTCAGATCGGCCACCAGGCCGGTCAGCTTTTCGCTCTGGCGGCGGATGACCGCCGCCTGGGCCCGGGCCGTCTCAGGCAGGGCGGGGTTTTCCTCCAGCTCGCTGGCATAGCCCAGGATGACCGACAGCGGGGTGCGGATGTCGTGGGAGACGCCCCGGATCCAGTCGGCGCGGGTGTTGTCCTTCTGGACGATGTAGGCCGCGGCCCGGTTCAGCCCGGCGCTGATCTCCGCCAGTTCGCCGTCCTCCCGCAGATGGACCGGCTTGCCGCCGACCATGCTGTTGATGCCGTTGAGGATGGGCCCCATGGCCTTTTCCACCCGGCGGGTGCTGTGCAAAAACAGCGCCACGATCAGCAGAACGTTGGCGTAGACCACCACGTTGAGCAGCATACTGAGAAAGCTGAAATAGCTTTTGTCCATGGCCAGATAGTATTTGACCATCGAGCCTTTGGGCTGGGCCACCGCCACCAGGCTGCCGTCGTCCTGGGCCCAGACGGTCATGGGCCAGTCCTCCAGATACCAGCGGCTGAGCATGGCCACCGCCCCGGCGCTGTAGTGGCGGGCCAGCCCGTCGGGCATCTGGTATTCCCACACCACGTTGCCTTCGGGATCCAGCACCATGGCCCAGGCGCCGGGGTCCAGCATGGCGGTGGCCTCGGCGTCCGCCTGCCAGCCGTCCGGCCCCTGGGTCAGGTGGCCGCAGAAAGCGGTGATGGAAAAGGTCTCCCGCGGAGGCGTCACCTCGCTGATGAGCAGCAGCCCCACGACCAGCAGGATATTCGCCGCCAGCAGCAGGGCCAGCAGGCCCACGGTGGAAAACACATACCGCCGGAAAAACCGCTTGACCGGGTTCATCGCGCCGCCCCTTTCGCGCCGGGCAGGTCCAGCCGGTAGCCCAGCCCCTTGACCGTCACGATGGACACCGGTTTCGAGGGGTTGGCCTCGATTTTTTCCCGCAGGTGGCGGATGTGGGTGGCCAGGGTGCTCTCATAGCCCTGCCAGACCGGCCCGCACACCGTCTCGCAGAGGGCCCCGGTGGTGACGATGCGGCCGGCGTTCTCATACAGTTTGCGGAACAGCTGCAGCTCCTTGGCGGTGAGAGGGCTGGCCTGCCCGTCCCGCAGGGCCACGGCGTTTTCCAGGTCCACCTCGGCGGCCGCCAGCCGGACGGTATGCCCGGCGGCGGGGCTGGTCCGCCGCAGGATGGCCTGCACCCGGAACAGCAGCTCCCGCGGGAGGAAGGGCTTTGCCAGATAATCGTCCGCCCCGCACTCAAAGCCGGTGAATTTGTCCTCGGCCTCGCCGCGGGCAGTCAGCATCAGCACCGGCACGCTGCTGTACCGCCGCAGCTGCCGCAGCACCTCAAAGCCGTCCATGTCCGGCATCATCACGTCCAGGATCACGATGTCCGGGCGCCCTGCCGCGCAGACGGACAGCGCCTCGGCCCCCGACCCCGCCGTCAGGACCCGGCTGTATCCCGCCCGGGTAAAGATGGACCGCACCATTTCCAGCAGCTCGGCCTCATCGTCCACAATCAGGATGGTCTTGTCAGTATCACTCATACGCACGCCTCCTTTTGCTGCCCCTATTGTACCACAAGCCGGGCCCGGCGGCTATTGCGGGCGTGCAATCTCAAAGCAAACTCAAACCGCGCCGGCCCGCCATTTGTTTGCAAATTTTGAACAGGTCCTTAATTTTTCCTTGCGTTTAGCCCGCAGATGCAGACAAACCGCCCCCTGCCGCGTTATAATAGCGACAGATTGCGAGGTAATCCCATGAGAATCCTATTCAAACTTCTGCGCCGCCTGTTCTGGCTGGCGCTCGCCCTTGTCCTGGCCGCCGGCGGCCTGCTGGCCTTCCAGGGCTACCGGATGTACCGCCAGGCCCTGGACGGCCAGAGCCTGGAAGCCGCCCTTTCCGCCGTCCGGTCTGCCCCCGGCTACACCCCCATCAGCCAGCTGCCCCCGCTCTACCTGGACGCGGTGGTGGCGGTGGAGGACCACCGCTTTGAACAGCACAGCGGCATCGACCCCATCGCCATCCTGCGGGCGGCAGTCCACGACCTGCGCACCCGCAGCCTGGACCAGGGCGGCAGCACCATCACCCAGCAGGTGGCCAAAAACCTGTTCTTCACCCAGGAAAAGCAGTTTGCCCGCAAGATCGCCGAGGTGTTCATGGCCTTCCGCCTGGAGGACGCCTGCACCAAGGACGAGATCCTGGAGCTGTACGTCAACACCATCTATTTCGGGGACGGCTACTACGGCATCCACGACGCCTGCGCCGGCTATTTCGGCAAGGAGCCCGCCCAGCTGACCCCCTACGAAGCCACCCTGCTGGCCGGCATCCCCAACGCCCCCTCGGTCTATTCCCTGACCGCCAACCCCGGCCTTGCGGCCCAGCGCCAGCAGTACGTCGTGGGCCAGATGGTGAAGTACGGCTACCTCACCGCCGGACAGGCCGCCTCCATCGCCCCGCCGCTGTAAGACAGCAAAAAGCCCCCGTTCCCTTCGCAGAAAGGAAACGGGGGCGGCAAACACAAAAGTCGGAGTGGCGAGACTCGAACTCGCGGCCTCCTGCTCCCAAAGCAGGCGCGCTACCAACTGCGCAACACCCCGGCGGTATGGTATAGTATACCGCGTTTGGGGCGTTTCGTCAATCGGGAATTCGATGCCGCCTTCGTGGCACCTTGCCCCCTGCCGCCCGGTGTGCTATGATAGAGGCGGAAAGGAGGCTGGCCCCGATGGCCGAACCCGTTTTGTTCCTCGATGTGGACGGCGTGCTGTGTACCCCGCTCAGCGTCCGGCTGGACTGGCTGCTCCGCCGCCCAATGGACCGCCAGCTGTTCGACCCCATCGCCCTGTTCTGGCTGGAGCGGCTGGTCCGCCGCACCGGTGCGCAGGTGGTCCTGTCCTCCTCCTGGCGGTACAGCCTGGGGGACAGTGACGCGCTGGCCCGCCGCATCCTGCAAAACCTCTACCGCTGCCTGGCCGCCCACGGCGCGCCGGTGGCCGGCATCGCCCCCATCCTGGGGGTGAGCAAGGGGGAGGAGATCGCCGCCTGGATCGCCCGGCGGCCCGGCGCGCCCTGCGTCATCCTGGACGACCGCGCCGACGAATTTGCCGCCGTGCCAAACCTGCAGCCCTGCCTGGTCCTGGTGGACAGCCGCCGGGGCCTGCGCCGCCGGGACTACCGCCGGGCCCTGGCCCTGTTCCACGCCCAAACAATTAAGAAAGAGGTGTCGCCCCATGATCGACTTTGAAAACCCCGCTTATCTCAAGCTGCGCCCCGTCCGCGACTCCAAGCTCGAACGGATGGTCGAGCCTTTGCTCTGCCCCGGCGAGGAGATCGTCCAGACCTTCCAGAGCGTCCGGGACGGCGTGGTCTTTACCACCCGCCGGGTCATCGCCGTCAACGTGCAGGGGGTCACAGGGATGAAGAAAGCCTTCACCATCCTGCCCTACCGCCGCATCCAGGCCTACGCCATCGAGTCGGCCGGCCTGGCTGATCTGGACGGCGAGCTCCAGCTGTGGTTCTCCGGCCTGGGCGCCGTCCGCTTCGAGCTGCTGGCCGGCTCGGACCTCGGGGCCCTGTGCCGCGTGATCGAGGCCGGGATGTAAAACGCCGCTTCGCATAAAAACAGCGAACCGCTCCTCATGCTACGGGGAGCGGTTCGCTGTTTTATGCCTGTTCTGCGGTTTTGAGCAGCTCATCCAGCTGCTCGAAGGTATACAGCCGGTTGAAAACTTCCAGCATTTCCTTTTTGGAAAGGCGCGGCGGCAGGCCGAGCGCCGCCAGCAAGCGGTATTTGCGCTCTGCCGCGCCGGCCGTGCCCGACAGGCCCCAGTCGTACAGGTCGCTGTAGGTGATGGGGCGGCCGGCGGCCGGCGGGGCCGTCTGGCCGGCTTCGGGGCCGAGGGCGTCCAGCAGGCTTTGGCGGACCAGCTCGTCCGGCACCCCCTCCACCCCCAGCAGGCCCTCCTTGCCGGGGAGAGCCTTGCGGCGCTCCTTGCCGGGCAGGGCCGGGACGTATGCCTGGGCCACGTGTTCGGCCCCCACAAGGTTGGTGATGTAGGTGCGGATCTGGAAGCCCGCCTTGTCCGAGTCGGTCAGCAGGAGCAGGCCGTTCTTGACTGCCAGCTCCTTGAGCAGGCGCTGGCGCTTTTTGTCCGAGAAAATGGCAAAGCCATCCGTCAGCAGGATCATGGCATCGGTCAGGCGGGCCAGACGGGCCGCGTCATACTTGCCCTCCACCACCAGCACCCGGCCGGTGTGGATGCGTTCGGGGCCGCTCATCGGACGCCCCCTTCCATCGCCAGACGGCACAGGGCCGTTTCCAGCAGGATCTGGGGGCTGACCGGCTGGCCTTTCAGGTTTTTGTCCAGTTCCAGCAGGATGGCAAGGCAGGCTTTGAGCTGCGGCAGGGTGTAGCCTGCCGCGGTCTGGGCCGACCGTTTGAGCCGGAAGTCGCTGCCCTTATAGCCGAAGTCCTTAAAGACGGCGCTGTAATTTTTCTTGTGCTGCTGGCCCAGCTTGACCCGGTACAGGTCCACATAGCTGCCGATCATGGCGGCCGTGATGGCAATAGGCTCCTGCCCCAGCCGCAGCAGGATGTGCAGCTTTTTGCAGGCGCCCGCCGCGTTGCGGGCCGTGATCAGCCGCACCATCTCAAAGACGTCGGCCTCGAGGCTGACCACCCCCATCTCGGCCACCAGCGCCGGGGTGATGGTCCTGTAGCCGGCGGCAGCCGCCAGCTTGTCCACCTCGTTTTCCAGCAGGTAGGGGTCGTCGCCGCAGCGCTCCAGCAGGGCTGCGCCGGCCGGGCCGGACAGTTCCGCGCCCTGGGCGGCGGCCCGGTCGGCCATCATCCGGCGCAGCTCGGAGGGGCCGGGCTTGGCCAGTTCTTCGGCCCAGCCCAGCTTCCTGCACTGGGCGATCACCCGCTGGGCCCGCTTGCCGGGCCTGGCCTTGCCGGTGCGGTCGGCCTCAAACACGCTGCCGAACACAAGCACCGCGTTTTCCACATCGGCCACCGTGTCCGCAAAGGTCTCCAAATCTTTTTCGCTGTAGGCGCCGGGGTCCAGCTCGGGCAGGCAGACCACCCGCCGGGTCCCGAAAAAGGAGATGGTCCCCGCCGCAGCGATCAGCTGCTCCACATCGGGGGCGGGGCCGTCCAGCACCGTCACTTCCTCCCCACTGTCCCTGGCCAGCAGGGCGCAGGCCGCCCCGACCGCCTGCCGCACCAGGTATTTTTCCGTCGAGTAAAAATAGAACACCGGGCAGCCCTGTTCCACCAGGGCCGCCAGTTTGTTTTCTGCAGGCATCGCAACGCCTCCCATCTAGCGTGTTTTTGTCCCGCCGCCCGGCCGCAGCCAAAGCCGGGCGGGCGCAGGCGGCGCGTCGGCGCGCATCCAGTCGTAGCGGCCCAGCGCCAGCATATCCTCCCAGCGGAACGCCGCGGGGCTGGACGGCGAAGCCAAAAGCCAGTCCACCACCGCCGTGCCGGCCAGCTCGAACTCCCCGCTCACAGCACCCAGACGCCAGCGGTCCACCGTCACCCGGACGCCCACGCCGCCGCTGGTGCGCAGCATATCCAGCCGGATGCCGCCCAGGGCGGTCTGGTAATCGGTATAGGGCTCGAACCGGCCCGGCGTCACCACCCGCCGGGCCGGGGGCTGGTTCGTGCGGGAGGGGTCCATCCGCAGGTCCACCAGAAGGACGGCCTGCTCCTGGCCGTGGCGGGCCAGCCAGCGCTCCACCGCGCTGCGGCCGCTGCTGCCGCCCCGGTAGAGGACCACCGTCTGGCCGTTCTGGGCCAGCACCACCGACGGGGTGCGCGCCCCGCCGACCAGTTCGACCTGGACCACGTCCCGGCTGAGCCACACCCCCGCGCCCACACCCACCGCGGCCGCCAGCGCCAGGGCGGGCAGCCAGACCCGGGCCCGCACCCGCCACCGGAAAGCCAGCCAGCACAGGCCCATCAGCCCCAAGCTGACCAGCGCGGCGTAGCTGGTATCGAACGCCAGCTCCGCGCCCGGCCAGGCGGCCACCATTTCGGCCCAGCCGTTCAGCAGACGGACCAGAAAAGCCGCGCCCCAGGCGCAGGCCCGGTAGACCGGCCCCAGCGCCGGGACCATGCCGGTCAGGGCCGCCGCGATGCCCAGCATCATCATGGGCTGGACCAGCCAGAGCACCGCCACCCCCGACAAAAGCGCGTAGGGGCTGGTGCTCAGCCCGCGCGCCACCAGCACCGGGAAGGTGGCCGCCGAAGCACAGACCGTGATGCAGCCGGCCTCCCAGACCGCGTCCCACAGGCGGGACGCCAAGCGCAGCGCCAGCGGGCGGGGCCGGCCCTCCTCATCCCGGGAGGCCCTGCGGGCAGACCGGCGGCGGACCAGTTCCGCGCCGGCCAGCGTGCCCGCCACCGCCGCAAACGAGAGCTCAAAGCCGATGTCGCAGACGGCGTAGCTGTTGAACGCACTCATCGCAAGCCCGCCCACGGCCAGGCTGGTCAGCGGGTCGGCGGGAGCCATCAGCCAGACCCCCAGCGCCCCGATGCAGACGGCGGCCCCCGCCCGCAGCACCGACGGGGTGAACCCCGTGATGCCGGTCAGCAGAGCTGCCAGCACCACCGGCCACAGGGCGGTCAGCCGCCTGCGCCACACCAGCGCCGGATGGAAGCCGCCCCGTGCGGGCCTGGGCTCGCTCAGCTGCAGCTGGATCAGCCGGACCCCCAGCCGCCGGTGAAGGCCGGCGCCCAGATTGCCGGGCAGGTTTGCCGCCAGCTGTTGGCCGCGTTCCAGCCAGCGGCGGCGGTCCCACGACGGCAGTGCTACCCCGCACAGGATGGTCACGTGCATCCCGCTGACCACCAGCACATGGGAAAGCCCCGCCGCCCGGTACGCGCTGTTCAGCTCGGGGGTGATATGGGTGCGGTCCCCCACGATCATGGCGGCCAGGGCGCCGGCCTCGTCGCCGTCCAGCGCCTGGCACAGCGCCGCGCTGAGCCGCACCTGCAGCCGGGCCGACCAGGCCCGGAACCCGCGGCCCGGCCCCATGCGCCGGAACCCCCGCTCGTACTCCGCCAGCAGGGCCACCCCGTCGGCGTAGCGGCCGGGCCGGTCTGCCTGCGCGGGGGCTTCCAGGCTGAACCAGCCCTCGATCGTTTCCCCCGCCTCGCACAGGGGCAGGCCGTCGCACTGACAGCAGAAGGCCGCAGCCTCCCCGTCCGCCGTCTCGACCCGCAGCCGCGCGCGGACGGTGGCGCGGGTGTAGCCCTCCTGGACGTCCTCCACCGTGGCGGTCAGCCGCACCGTCCGGCCGTCGTACCGTTCCGTCAGGGCGCTGAACTGTGCGCCGGTGCGCACCGAAAAGCCCAGGCCCAGCGCTGCGCCCAGCAGCAGCCAGAGGCCATAGCCGCGGGCCCGGCCGCCCGCTGCCAGCACCAGGCCCGCAAAACCAAAAAGAGCCGCAAGGGGCCAAAAGCCCGCCTGCGGCTCAAAAGCAGCGATCAACTGCGCGCCCAGCGCACCGGCGAACAGCGCGCAGACCGGCCGCCTCACCCCATCAGTGGAAGAACAGGGGCAGCGGCTCCAGGAAGATGATGTCCTCCCGTTTGGCTGCGTCGCCCTCCGCCAGGACGGCGGCCTGGCCCACGATCTCGCAGTGGGTCTGCTCGGCCAGGGCGTCCAGCGCCTTGAGGGAACCGCCGGTGGAGATCACATCATCCACCACCAGCACCCGCTTGCCGCTCATCTCGTCCAGCTCCTTGCGGTCGATGACCAGCTTCTGCTTGCCCTCGGTGGTGATGGACTGGTCCTCCACGATGACCGGGTCCTTCATATACAGCTTGACGTTCTTGCGGGCGCAGACATAGGGCTTGCCGCTCTGCCGGCTCATCTCGTGGGCCAGGGGGATGCCCTTGGCCTCGGCGGTGAGCAGGATGTCAAAGTCGGGGCACTTTTTCAGCAGTTCGGCAGCGGCGGCCACCGTCAGCTCGGTGTCGCCCAGCATGATGAAGGCCGCAATGTCCATGTGGTCGTTCACCTTGCAGATGGTCAGCTCGCGGGTCAGCCCCGCGACCTTCAGGGTATAAGTCTCAGCCATTGTGTATGATCCTCCTTCCGGCCCCGGCTCAGCCCGCGGGCCAGCCCATGGGGCGCTTTGCCATCACATGGAAGTGCAGGTGCTTGACGCTCTGGCCCGCATCCTCGCCCACATTGGAGACGATGCGGTAGCCGCCGTCGCAGCCAAGGTCCGCGCACAGCTTTGCGATGGTGGCAAAGATGTGGCCTAGCAGGGCCCCGTCCTCCTCGGTCAGCGCGGCAGCCGAGGGGATATGCTTTTTGGGGATGACGAGGAAGTGGACCGGGGCCTGGGGGTCGATGTCGTAAAAGGCCAGCAGCTGGTCGTCCTCGTACAGCTTGTTGGAGGGCACCTCCCCCGCGGCGATCTTACAGAACAGGCAATCTTCCATGACAGACAGCTCCTTTCATGGGTTTGATGGTGTTATCGTCAGCGCCCGGTGCGGGCGCCTTGCAGCTCAGTTCATCTGTTTGGCGGCCACTTCGGCGGCGGCGTGGAGGGCCTCGTCGATCTTGTTGGGGTCCTTCAGGCCGGCCATGGCAAAGTCGGGCTTGCCGCCGCCCTTGCCGCCGGCGATGGCGGCCAGCTCCTTGACGATATTGCCCGCCTTGAGGCCCTTTTCCTGGGCCAGCTTGTTCACCGAGACGGCCATGGTGACCTTCTCGCCCTCGCTGCCCACCAGCACGGCCAGCACCGGCTTGACGGCCTTGTCCCGCAGCGTGTCGCACATCCCGCGCAGGGTGCCGCTGGCAGTGCCGGCAAAGTAGGCGGCAATGATGCGCACGCCGTTCACTTCCTCGGCGTTCTCGAACAGGCTCTGGACCTTGGCGGCGGCCACCTCGGCCTTGACGTTGTCCAGCTCCTTGTGCAGGGCCTTGTTCTCGGCCATGACGGCCTCGGCGCGGCCGGCCAGGTCGGCCAGGTTATTGGCCTTGAGGGCGGCGGCAGTGCTGCGCAGCACCAGCTCGTTGGCGTTGGCCCGCATCAGCAGGTTCTTGCCGGTGACAGCCTCGATGCGGCGGATGCCCGCGGCCACCGACGACTCGCTGATGATCTTGAAGCAGCCGATCTGGGCGGTGTTCTTCACATGGGTGCCGCCGCAGAACTCGGTGGACCAGCCGCAGACATCCACGACGCGGACGATCTCGCCGTATTTTTCGCCAAACAGGGCCATGGCGCCCATCTTCTTGGCCTCGTCCAGCGGCATGGAGCGGACGGTCACGTCCATGGCGTCAAAGATCTTGTCGTTGACGATCTGCTCCACCTTGGCCAGCTCCTCGGGCGTGACGGCGCTGAAGTGGGTGAAGTCGAAGTGGGTCACGTGGGCGTCCTGATAGGAGCCCGCCTGGTGGACATGGTCGCCCAGCACTTCCCGCAGGGCCGCCTGCAGCAGGTGGGTGGCGGTGTGGTTGCGGGCGATGGACCAGCGGTATTCCTTGTCCACCTGGGCGGTCAGGGTGTCGCCCACGCGGACATAGCCGCTTTCCAGCACGCAGGTGTGGACAAAGTAGCCCTTGGGAGTCTTTTTCACATCCAGCACGCGGAGGGTGCAGTTATCGCCGGTCAGGACGCCGTGGTCAGCCACCTGGCCGCCCATCTCGGCGTAGAAGGGGGTCTTGTCCAGGACGACAAGGACGCCTTCCTTGGTCTGGTCGTCGGTGGAGATGCCGTCGGTCAGCGTCTCCTCGTCCGACAGGGCCACCACCACGCCGGTGTCGGTCAGGGTGTCGTAGCCGGTAAAGACGGTGGGGGCGGTGTCCAGCGCGCCGAACAGGTCGGCGCTCCAGCCCGAGATGTTCTTCTTGAGGCGCTCGGAGCGGGCCCGCTCCTTCTGCTTGGTCATCTCGGCGTGGAAGCCTTCCTCGTCCACTTCCAGGCCCTGCTCGGCCGCGATCTCGCGGGTCAGGTCCAGGGGGAAGCCGAAGGTGTCGTTCAGCTTAAAGACATCTAGGCCGCTCAGCACGTGCTGGTGGGCCTTTTCCATGGCGTCGATCAGGTTGGTCAGGATGTTCATGCCGGCGTCGATGGTGCGGGCAAAGTTGGCCTCCTCGGTGCCGATCACCTTCTTGATATAGGCGGCGTGCTCGCGCAGCTCGGGGTAAGCGCTCTCGCTGGACTGGATCACCGTCTCCACCAGGTCCACCAGGAAGGGGCCCTGGATGCCCAGCAGCCGGCCGTGGCGGGCGGCGCGGCGCAGCAGGCGGCGCAGCACATAGCCGCGGCCCTCGTTGGAGGGCAGGATGCCGTCCGACACCATGAAGGTGCAGCTGCGGATGTGGTCGGTGATGACGCGGATGGAGATATCGGTCTTTTCGTTCTGGCCGTAGGTCTTGCCGGCGATGTGCTCCACATGGTGCAGCACGCTCTGGACAGTGTCCACCTCGAACAGGTTGCCCACGCCCTGCATCACGCAGGCCAGGCGCTCGAGGCCCATGCCGGTGTCGATGTTGGGGCGGGGCAGCCGCTCATAGTGGCCCTTGCCGTCCGAATCGAACTGGCTGAACACCAGGTTCCAGATCTCCATAAAGCGGTCGCAGTCGCAGCCGGGGCCGCAGGTGGGCTTGCCGCAGCCGTACTCGATGCCGCGGTCGAAGTAGATCTCGGAGCAGGGGCCGCACGGACCGGAGCCGTGCTCCCAGAAGTTGTCCTCCTTGCCCATGCGGACCATGTGGTCGGGGGCGATGCCCACCTTCTGGGTCCAGATGTCATAGGCCTCGTCGTCGTCCAGGTAGACCGAGATATACAGCTTGTCCTTGGGAATGGCCATCCACTCCTCGCCGGTCAAAAACTCCCAGGCCCAGGGGATGACTTCCTCTTTGAAATAATCCTGGAACGAGAAGTTGCCCAGCATCTCAAAGAAGGTGCCGTGCCGCGCGGTGATGCCCACCCGCTCGATGTCGGGGGTGCGGATGCACTTCTGGCAGGTGGTCACACGGTGGCGGGGAGGTTCCTCCTGGCCCAGGAACCACTTTTTCATGGGGGCCATGCCGCTGTTGATCAGCAGCAGGCTGGGGTCGTCCTTGGGCACCAGGGGGAAACTGCCCAGGCGCAGGTGGCCCTTGCCCTCAAAGAAGGTCAGGTATTTTTCACGCAGTTCATTCAAACCGGTCCATTGCATAAACGATTCTCTCCTTGCTCTCATTGACAGTCACGGCAGCGCGGCAGAAACAAAAACAGCCCCCGCCCCGGCAAAGGGACGAAGGCTGCCGTAACTGCTCCGTGGTACCACCCAATTTGCGGCGATGTGAAAAACCGCCGCCTCTTTTGCCGCAATAACGCTGCGCCGCGCCCGGCTTATCTCACCGGGAGCTCGAGGGTGGCATGGGGTGTGCAGTACCGGCGGGCCTTTCAGCTCAAAGCCCGCTCTCTGGGCGGCTGCGCGCACATCCCTGGCCCTGTCATAGCCAAGTTTGCTTTATCGGTTTTGGGGCGCAGGAGCCTCGCGGCGTCCTGCACCGCTTAAATTATAAGCGTGCGGGCGGCGTTTGTCAACCGTTTCGCTCAAAATTCCAGCGCGGGGCTGATCTCATTGCGGCGCTGGGTCTGGACGATGCAGTCCCGGTCCGGCACCACCCCCGCCGCCCCGAACGTGGTAAAGACGGTCTGCAGCGCCAGGGGCGGGGTGTTGTTCTCCTGCGAAAGGTGGCACAGCGCGAACTTTTCGCACCCGCCCTGCACCAGTTCCAGCAGTTTTTCGCTGCACTCGTCGTTGGACAAATGTCCCCGCGGCCCCTCGATGCGGGCGCGTAAGTAATAGGGATACGGCCCGTTGCGGAGCATATAGGGGTCGTAGTTGCTCTCCAGGGCCACCAGGTCGCACCCGGCCAGGGCGGCGTGGACGGCAGGGGTCAACACGCCCAGGTCGGTGGCGATGGCCATGGTCTTGCCGTCGGGGGTGGCGATGCGGTAGCCCACGCAGGGCACGTCGTGGCTGGTGGGAAAGGCCCGCACCCCGAAGCCCGCCACATCGGCCGCCTCCCCGGACGCGGGGTCCAGCACGCAGACCGGACAGCCCGCCGGCAGGATGCCCGCCTTTTCCAGCGCCCCGATGGTGGCCCCGGCCCCGTAGACCGGCAGCTGGTGCCGTTTGAGGAAGGTGGCCAGCCCCTTGACGTGGTCGCTGTGCTCATGGGTGATGAGGATGCCCCCGCAGTCTGCGGCTTCCAGCCCCGCTTCCCGCAGGGCGCCGGTGGTCACGCGGACCCCCTTGCCCATATCCACCAGCAGATAACTGCCGCCGCAGCGCACCACGCTGCAATTCCCCGATGAACCGGAATAAAGGGAGATAAATTCTGCCATCCCTACGAGGCCCTCCCCGCCTCACGCATAACGCACCAGAGGAGCCGCGCGCATTCTGCGCGGCTCCCCCGGCAAAGTGTATTTTTTACAAAGCCTGTTCCAGCGCCGCCGGGACCCGCTCCACCTTGCGGATGTCGGCCCCCAGGCCGCTGAGTTTTTCCACAATGTTCTCGTAGCCGCGCTCGATGTGGCCGATCTCCTCGATCTCGCTGGTGCCGCCGGCCATCAGGGCCGCGATCACCATGGCCGCGCCGGCCCGCAGGTCGCTGGCCCGCAGCGGGGCGGGCATCAGCCGCTCCACCCCTTCGATGACGGCCACCTGGCCGTCCACCTGGATGTTGGCCCCCATCTTGCGCAGCTCGTCCACATAGCGGAAGCGGTTGTCCCAGATGCCTTCGGTGATGGTGCTGGTGCCTTTGGCCACGCTGAGCAGCACCCCCATCTGGGGCTGCATATCGGTGGGGAAGCCCGGGTGGGGCATGGTGTTGATCTTGGTGGGCAGGATGTCGCCGGTGCGGGTGACCCGGACGGCGTCGTCGAATTCCTCCACCTCGGCCCCGCAGCGGCGGAGCTTGGCGGTGATGGGTTCCAGATGCTTGGGGGTGACGTTCTTGATCAGGACGTCGCCGCCGGTGGCCGCCGCCGCCACCATATAGGTGCCGGCCTCGATCTGGTCGGGGATGATGCTGTAGGTGCAGCCGTGCATGGCGGTGACGCCCCGCACCTTGATGACGTCGGTGCCCGCGCCCCGGACGTCCGCGCCGCACATATTCAAAAAGTTGGCCAGGTCCACCACATGGGGCTCCTTGGCGCAGTTTTCCAGCACGGTCTGGCCCTCGGCCATGACGGCGGAGAGCATGGCGTTCATGGTGGCGCCCACGCTGACCTTATCAAAGAAGATGCGGGCGCCCTGCAGCTTTTCCTTGGCGCGGACGGTGATCATGCCGTAATCCACGCTGTCCTGTGCGCCCAGGGCGCTGAACGCCTTCAGGTGCTGGTCGATGGGGCGGGGCCCCAGGTTGCAGCCCCCCGGCATGGCCACCTGTGCCCGGCCGAACCGGGACAGCAGCGCCCCCAGGAAATAATAGCTGGCGCGCATCTGGCGGGACAGGTCGTCCGGCACGTTGGTGCTCACCAGATGGGTGGTGTCGATCTCGTAGGTGTTCCGGTTCAGCATCCGCACCCGGGCGCCCAGGGCGCTGAGGATGTTCAGGCTGACGGACACATCGCTGATATTGGGCAGGTTCTCGATGACGCAGACATCGGCGGCCAGGATGGTGGCGGGCAGGATGCCCACCGCCGCATTCTTTGCGCCGGATATGTCGACTTCGCCCATCAGGGGCTTGCCGCCTGTAATAACAAACTTCTCCAAAGTAATGATCTCCTTTATGGGGTCCGCAAAAAAGGATACGTCCCACACCGCAGGTTTGGATGGGCCTGTCGGAAATACCACCATGGCAGGCCGGTTTTTGGGGCGGCGCAGACACGCCGCCGCCTATTGCGGCTACCCTATTATACACAACTTGCAAAAAAAAGCAAAGTTTCAGGCCCGGCCTTTGCTCTTATTTTCTGTTTTGCCCAGATTCTCCAAATACATTCGCTGATTTTCTCTCTTTTACACAGAATGTTCATGATTCGACAGGGCGGCGCGGCGCCTCACCACACCCGGTCCTGGCTCTCGGCCTCCTTGATCCAGCCCAGCTGATAGGCGATGACCAGCTGTTTCAGGTCGTGGACCTTCTCCCGCAGCGTCTCGCCCTCGTCCACATCCTCCACCAGGATGCGGCGGTTCTCCTGTTCCAGCACGCTCTCCCGCGAGACGATGTCGATGTTCTCGGTGATGGCCTTTTCGGCGCTGATGAAGGGCTGGTGGGTCCGCAGGGACATATCCCGGCTGGAATAGGTCAGGGTGTAGCCGGCGATGCCGGTCTTTTCGTGGTAGGCGCGGCAGAACCCGCCGTCAATGACGATCAGCCGGCCGCCGCCCTTGATGGGGCTCTCGCCGTTTTTCTCCTGCACCGGCACGTGCCCGTTGATGATATGGCAGGACCCCGGCAGGCCGAATTCCGCCAGGATGCGCCGGCAGGCGGACTCCTCGTTATACCAGGTGTAATAGGGGTCCTTGATCTCGGTGTGGGTGGCCTTGTCCGCCACATACAGCCGCTCGAAGGTGGTCATGGCGCTGCGGCCGAACAGGGGCGACAGCTTGCCGCACCACAGGTACCACAAAAAGTCCTGGCCGCTCTGGCGGGCGGCGCTGCCCTCGGGGGCGTAGTAGCCCTGCCGGGCCCGCTCGTCGCAGTAGTCCATCAGGGCGCGGCCGGCGTACAGCCGCCCCTCGAACCGCTCGGCGGCAAAGGCCCCCTTCTCGGTCATGGGCACCGCCCCGTGGTAGAGCAGGTTGCCGTTTTCGATGTGGTAGACGCTGCCCTTGGCGTAGAGGAACCGGACGTGCTGCTGCAGCTTGGCGCTCTGGCGGAAGGAGGCCACCAGCTTGTCCAGCACCAGCTGTTCGTCGGGGTGGAGGGCGGCGGGGTCCGCCGGGTCCACCGTGGGGAAGCTGGTGTCCCGCAGGGGGTATTCCCTGCCCGCGATGTCCACCGTCCCTTTGGCAAAGTCGATCCGGCGCAGGTAGTCCCGCCCCGCCATCTGGAAATCGGGGTTGCGGTCGATGACGGCGCACTCCAGCTTGAACAGGATGATGGAAATGGCCTTGTGCATGACGGCGCAGCGGTGCAGCATCCCCTGGGTGTAGGGGCCGCGGGCCGCGTCGGTGTGGGGCATCCAGATGGACAGGTCGTCCTCTCCATAATAGTGGTCGGCCAGGCGCTGCAGGTGCCGCAGATTGATGCCGTAGCTGTCCTCCAGCATCCCGTGGTTGTGGTAGGCCAGGGTCGTCTTGATGACGGTGGCGCAGCAGATGGGGCTGCCGGCGGCCGCCCCCATCCACACCACGTCGTGGTTGCCCCACTGGATGTCCACATTGTGGTGGTGGAGCAGCAGGTCCAGGATGATGTCGGGCCGGGGGCCGCGGTCGAACAGATCCCCCACGATGTGCAGCTTGTCCACCGCCAGCCGCTTGATGAGCTCGCACAGCCGGGTGATGAACCGGTCGGCCCGGCCATTCTCGATGATGCTGCCCACGATCTGGCCGTAATAGAGGTCCTTGTCGTGGTCCTCAAAGTGGGCGTGGAGCAGCTCGTCCAGCACATAGCCGCACCCCGAGGGCAGGCAGGAGCGGACATAGCTGCGGGTATGCTTGGAGGACACCAGCCGGCAGATGTCGATCAGCCGGAACAGCGTCTGGCTGTACCAGCCTTCCAGCGCAGCCTCGCCGGGCTGCTTGGCCTTGAGCTGGGGCAGCTTTTCGGCGGGGTAATAGATCAGGGTGGCCAGCTCGGCCCGCTCGGCGGCGGGCACCTGGTCCCCCAGCACCTGGTCCACCTTTTCGCGGATCACCCCCGAGGCCGAGTTCAGGATGTGGACGAACGCCTCGTTTTCCCCGTGCAGGTCGCTCATAAAGTGCTCGGTGCCCTTGGGCAGCTTGAGCAGCGCCTGGGTGCTGATGATCTCGCTGGCGGCGGCCGCCTGGGACGGATAGTCCCGTGCCAAAAGGCTCAGATACTTCAAATTGCGGCGGATCTCCTCGGTCTCGGTTCGCATGGTGCCCTCCCTGCGCCGTCTCGGGCGCTTTTTACAAAGTTTTTCCCTATCAGTATAACACGCCCGGGGCAAAAAATGGTATACTGTTTGCAGGCTGGATCTGTAAATCTTTTAGAAGGGACTTTATGCACTATGCCAACATCGTACACCATCCCGGACCATTGCACCCTCTGCCCCCGCCGCTGCGGGGCCGGCCGGGCCGCCGGGCGGGCCGGGTTCTGCGGGGCTGCCGGCACGCTCAAAGTGGCCCGCGCCGCCCTCCATTTCTGGGAGGAGCCCTGCATCAGCGGGACCCGCGGCAGCGGCACCGTCTTTTTCTCGGGCTGCGCCCTCAAATGCTGCTACTGCCAGAACTACCCCATCAGCGCCCAGTGCTTTGGCAAGGAGATCAGCGTCGGGCGCCTGGCGGAAATCTTCCTCGACCTGCAGCGCCAGGGCGCCCACAACATCAACCTGGTCACGCCGGGGCAGTGGCAGCCCTGGATCATCGCCGCGCTGGATCAGGCGCGGGCCGGCGGGCTGCGCCTGCCCATCGTCTGCAACACCGGCAGTTACGAGACGCTGGACAGCATCCGGCGCTGGCAGGGCTATGTGGACATCTGGCTGGCCGACCTGAAATACGTCTCCTCTGCCCTGTCGGCCCGGCTCTCGTCCGCGCCCGATTACTTCCAGGTGGCCAAAGCAGCCATCGAGGCCATGATGGCCCAGGCCGGCCGCCCCGTCTTTGACCAGGACGGCCTTCTGCAGAAGGGGGTCATTCTGCGGCACCTGGCCCTGCCGGGTCAGGTGGAGGACAGTTTCGCCGTGCTGGACCAGATGGCCGCCTGGAACGACGCCGCCCCCGGCTGCTTCATCCCCAGCCTGATGAGCCAGTACACCCCCTTTTACAAGGCGGCGGAACAGGGCATCGGCCGTCGCATCACCACCTACGAGTACCGCCGGGTCATCAACTACGCAGTGGACAAAGGGCTGGCCAGCGGCTATATGCAGCAAAAGAGCAGCGCCAAAGAGGAATACACCCCCGACTTTGACCTGACCGGCGTGTAAGAGCGTGTCGCAAACGGCCCATCTGTACATGCCAGCCGGGCGGGACTTATAGGCAGTCCGAAGGACGTACGCACGCGGTTTCGACCAGATGCACAGTAGATTTGACGAAAATTCGGCACCCTGCTGCAGGCCATTTTGGCAAGCCTGCTTGAAATTCCGGGCAAAAAGCAATATAATGGATACAAGATGTATCATGCGGCAGTCCGGCCGCATCCTGCCACCGGTAAAATAAGGAGGAGTCCTCATGGAACACTACAACCCTCTGCTCAACCCCGACAGCAACGCCCCCAAATTCATCACCTGCGGCGAGATCATGCTCCGCCTGACCCCGCCGAACTACGAGAAGATCCGCATGACCTCCAGCTTTGAAGCCAGTTATGGCGGCAGCGAGGCCAACATCGCCCTGGCCCTGGCCAACCTCGGCGTGGACAGCACCTTCTTCAGCGTGGTGCCCAACAACAGCCTGGGCAAGAGCGCGGTGCGCTGGCTGCGCTCCAACGACGTCCACTGCACCCCCATGATCCTGGCCACCCAGGAGGATGTGCCCACCCACCGTCTGGGCACCTATTATCTGGAGACCGGCTACGGCATCCGCGCCTCGAAAGTCACCTACGACCGCAAGCACAGCGCCATCACCGAGTACGACTTCTCCCGCGTGGACCTGGACGCCCTGCTGGACGGCTACAACTGGCTGCACCTGAGCGGCATCACCCCGGCGCTGGCCCCCAACTGCCGCACCCTGACCATGGACCTGCTGAAGGTGGCCAAGTCGAAGGGGCTGACCGTCAGCTTTGACGGCAACTTCCGCAGCAGCCTGTGGAGCTGGGAGGAGGCCCGCGATTTCTGCACCGAGTGCCTGCCCTATGTGGACGTGCTGCTGGGCATCGAGCCCTATCACCTGTGGAAGGACGAGAACGACCACTCCAAGGGCGACTGGAAAGACGGCGTGCCCCTGCAGCCCAGCTACGAGCAGCAGGACGAAGTGTTCCAGCACTTCATCGAGCGCTATCCCAACCTCAAGTGCATCGCGCGGCACGTCCGCTATGCCCACAGCGGCAGCGAGAACAGCCTGAAAGCCTTCATGTGGCTGGACGGCCATACCTTCGAGAGCAAGCTGTTCACCTTCAACATTCTGGACCGCGTGGGCGGCGGCGACGCTTTCGCCAGCGGCCTGATCTACGCCATGCTGCACAACTACAAGGCCATGGACATCATCAACTTTGCGGTGGCCAGCAGCGCCATCAAGCATACCATCCACGGCGACGCCAACATCACCGACGATGTGAACACCATCCGCAACCTGATGAACATGAACTACGACATTAAGCGCTGAGCATTCCTTTACATACAAACGCACCCCCCGGCCCGCGCCGGAGGGTGCGTTTTTCTATGCCTGCTTATAGCTCAATGGTCTGGCCAGTGGAAAGGTAGTGCAGCCGGCTCATCTGCCGGGCCATGAACTCGTACTGCAGCTGGCCGGTGCAGTGGCAGGTGTAAAACACGGCGCCGCTGCTGTCCAGCTGCCGGGCGTAGCCGGCCAGCGTCTCGTCCAGAGGCAGGCCGCTGAAATGGAAGCCGCCCACCAGGACGTCGGGCCGGAACCAGTCCACGATGTTCAAGATCCCCTTGTGGGAGCACCCGCTGATGAGGACCCGCCTGCCCGCCTCCTCGATCAGCAGGTAGTGCTCGTGCCGGAAGTCCTCGGGCTGGAAGGCCCCGCCCTCCTGCACCGTCAGACCACAGCTGCCCAGGTCGTACCGGCGGGGCCGCCGGCTGCAGGCGGCAAGGGTCAGGCCCGGCGCCAGGACCGCCTCCTCCCCGGTCAAGTGCAGCCGGGGGCTGGCCGCCAGGGCGGGGTCAAGGCCGATGTACCGCTCTGCGCCGTGGTAATGGGGCTCGAAGGCGTGTTCGTTGAGGTAGACCGGCGCGGTGCTGTTCAGCTCCAGAAAGCGGGCCAGCCCGCCGCCGTGGTCGTAGTGCCCATGGGAGAGGACCGCCAGGTCCACCGCCGCGAGATCGACCCCCAGAGCCGCCGCGTTGCGGGCAAAGAGGCCGCTCTGCCCCATATCGAACAAAATCTTGTGCCCGCAGGCCTCAATGTAAAGGGAGAGGCCGTGTTCCTTCCCGAGGCCCAGCTGTGCCGCCAGGTCCTCCGGGACCGTGTTTTCCACCAATGCCGTGATCTTCAATATTGCCGCCGCCTTTCTGAAAAATGGTAACTCCATTATAGCGCATCCCGCCCCAAAAAGGAACCTTTGCAGCGCGGCTTGCCGCGCGGGGGCTTGACATTTTGCCCGCCGTGCTTATACTTGACATTGGACATGAAAACAGGGGCGCCGAAAGGCTGAGATCCGCTCGCGCGGAGTACCCTCCAACCTGATCCGGGTAATGCCGGCGTAGGTAAGTTTGCGGAACGTCCGGTTTTGTAAACACCCCGTGCGCCTGCTGTACACCAGCAGGCGCATTTGTTTTTATGTACTATTTTGATGAGGAGCGATTCCCCTATGGCAAAAACCTATTCCAAAACCCGCATCCTGGTCGAGTGCGCGCTGATGATCGCCATCGGCACCGTGCTGGCCAACGTCAAGATCTACGAGCTGCCCAACGGCGGCTCCGTCACCCTCCTGAGCATGCTGCCCTTCGTGCTGATCTCCTTCCGGCACGGGGTCAAGTGGGGCGTGTTCACCGGCTTTGTCAACAGCCTGCTGCAGATGCTGCTGGGCTTCTGGGCGCCCCCGGTCCCCACCTTCCTCTACTTTTTGGGCGAGGTGCTGCTGGACTACGTCCTGGCCTTCACGGCTCTGGGCCTGGCCGGGCTGTTTGCCCGCCCCTTCCACAACCGGACGGTGGGCGTGGCCGTCGGCACCTTCGCAGTCTGCCTGCTGCGCTTTTTGTGCAGCTTCTTGTCCGGCGTCCTCGTGTGGGGCAACCTGAACGAGGGCCTGTCCGCCTGGACCTACAGCCTGGGCTACAACGCCAGCTATATGCTGCCCGAAACGCTGCTGACCGTGGTCGCCGCCGTGCTCATCTGCAAGGCCGCGCCCCAGCTGTTCGCCTACCAGGAGCGCAAAGCCGCCTGACGCGCCTGCAAAAACATCGCTCTGCCGCCGGACTTTCTGCCCGGCGGCTTTTTTGCAAAAAAATGCAAAAAACCTGTTGACATTTGCCCCCGCCTCTGCTATAATAACTGACGTCGCCGGTCAAGACCACGGCGAGCCAAGCAAAACAAAACCGAATATGGGGGTATAGCTCAGCTGGGAGAGCGCTTGAATGGCATTCAAGAGGTCAGCGGTTCGATCCCGCTTATCTCCACCAACAAAGACCTGAAGCAACTGCTTCAGGTCTTTTGTTTTATCCACACTTCATTCATGCAAAAAGCCCGCCTGGCGGCCGCGGTACGGCTGCCGGGCGGGCAGTGTTTTCAGCTTGCTTGCTGCCTCACTTCAGCGTCAGGCACTTTTTGGGGCAGGCGGCGGCGCACAGGCCGCAGCCGACGCAGGCCGCGGCGTCCAGCTTCCAGCTCTTGGCGGCGCGGTCCACCGTGATGGCGCTCTGAGGGCATTTTCTGGCGCAGAGCGTGCAGTAAACGCACTTGCTGGCATCGTTCTCCGGCTTGCCGCCGGCCTTGCCTGCCGGCGCGGCGTCCGGCGCTTTGGGCCGGGTGAAGGTCTCGCTGGCCTTCTGCGCGGCGGGCTCGGTGTAGCCCGGCACGATGGCCAGGCACTTTTTGGGGCAGACGTTGACGCAGTTGCCGCACTGGACGCAGTCAAAGCGGTTGATGGTCCAGGTGCCGGCCGCGCGGTCTACCTGCAGCGCGCCGGGCGGGCAGCTGCGCGCGCACAGCCCGCAGCTGATGCAGTCCTCCACGCGGATCTCCACATGGCCGCGCATCCGCTCGGGATAGTGCGCCTCCTCAAAGGGATAGCCGGTGGTAGCCGGTTTGGAGAACAAATTTTTGAGCGCCGTGCCCGCAAAGGGGAGCAGCTTCCAGGGGTGCGTCTGATCGTGTTTACGTTCCATCTTCCTCACCTCTCGGTACAGCTGACGCACGGGTCAATGGTCAGGATCAGCAGCGCCACGTCGGCCAGCTGGCAGCCCTTGAGCATCTCCAGCATGGGCGGGATGTTGCTGGTGGTGGGGGTGCGCAGGCGGAAACGGTCAATGAACTTGGTGCCGTTGGCCTTGACGTAGTAGATGGCTTCGCCGCGGGGCTGCTCGATCCGCATGAAGTGCTCGCCGTTGGGGTTGCCCTTCACCGGCACGGCAATGGGGCCCTGGGGGATCTTGGCCACGGCCTGGCGGATCAGGTCAAAGGACTGGAAGATCTCCTTGATGCGCACCTCGCACCGGGCGAAGGAATCGCCGTCCGACGCCGTGACCGGCTCCAGCTCGAGGTCGCCGTAGGCCGCGTAGCCCAGCCTGCGGACGTCGTACGCCACGCCCGAGGCCCGCAGCATGGGGCCGACGGCGCCCTGCATCCGGGCGTCCTCGGCGCTCAGCACGCCCAGGCCGTGCAGGCGGGTGCCCACGCTGTAATCCCGCAGGAAAGACTCGGCGATGGGCCGCAGCTCCTTTGCCATCTCGTTGATGGTCTGGACCAGCGTTTTGAGCATGGTGTCGTCCATGTCCTTCAAGACGCCGCCCACGCAGTTGACCGAGAAGATGACCCGGCCGCCGGTGGTCATGTCGAACATATCCAAAATCTTTTCCCGCAGCCGCCAGCTCTGCATGAACAGGCTCTCAAAGCCCAGAGCGTCGGCCAGCAGGCCCAGCCAGAGCAGGTGGCTATGGATGCGGCTCATCTCCATCCAGATGGTGCGCAGGTAGGCCGCGCGGGGCGGGATCTCCACGTTCATGATCTTTTCCAGGCACTGGCAGTAGCCCAGCCCGTGCCCAAAGCTGCAGATGCCGCAGACCCGCTCGGCGATGTAGACGTATTCCTTATAGTCTTTGGTCTCTACCAGTTTTTCCAGCCCGCGGTGGACAAAGCCGATGCTGGGCACCGCCTTGACCACCACCTCGTCCTCCAGCACCAGGTCCAGGTGCACCGGTTCCGGCAGGACGGGATGCTGCGGACCAAACGGTACGATACTCTGTTTTGCCATTGCCCTCTCACCCCTTATGTTTGAACGGCGTCTCTTCCGCGATGCGGTAGAGCTTGCCGTGGTAATCCTGCACGATCTCCTCGATCTGGACGCCGAACAGCTCGGCGGCCTCGTTCTCCTGCAAAAATGCGCCGGGGTAGATCTGGGTGATGCTGGGCACCTTTTCTTGCTCGCCCACCGTCAGGCGCAGCGTCCGCAGGTCGTAGTCCTTGCCGAAGGAGTAGCTCAGTTCATAGCCCTCGGGCAGGCGGGCGGCGCAGATCTGTACGACCCGCCAGCCGTCCATTTTGAACCGCAGCACCTCCGGCACAAAGTCGGCCAGGGCCACCGGTTCAATGGTATTGCATGCTTCCATTCGCATTGTCCTCCTTTTTACGCCTGGCCGCGGCGGCGCCTGGCGGCGTAATCTTCCCGCTTGCGCTGCAGGATCTCCAGCGCCTGGACGACACCGTCGATGATGGCCTGGGGCCGGGCGGCGCACCCGGGCACATAGACGTCCACCGGGATGACGGTGTCCACGCCGCCCTTGATGTTGTAGCAGTCCTTGAACACGCCGCCGGTGCAGGCGCAGATGCCCACCGCCACCACCACTTTCGGCTCGGGCATCTGGGTATAGATCTGCCGGATGACGTCCTCGCTCTGGTGGTTGACGCCCCCTGTGATGAGCAGGATATCCGCCTGGAAGGGGTCGCCGGTGTTGATGATGCCGAACCGCTCGATGTCGTATTTGGGCGTGGTGCAGGCCAGCACCTCGATGTCGCAGCCGTTGCAGCTGCTGCCGTCGTAGTGCAGCAGCCAGGGCGATTTTGCCAGTTTCTTCGTCATTGTTCCCGCCCCCTTATCGGATCAGCATTAAGATCAGGCCGTTCAGGCCGCCGGTCAGCAGGGTGACCACCCAGCAGCTGTCCAGCAGCGCCTTCCACTTGACGCGGGCGCTGACATTGTCCCACAGGATCTCGAGGAAATAGACCACCAGGCAGGCGATGATGGCCACCGGCCAGCTCAGAGGATCGCTGTTGAGGAAGAACAGCGCCACCAGGCCCAGCATCAGGGTCATCTCGTAGTATTCGGCAATGTTCATCACCGCCAGGGCCGGGCCGGCCATCTCGGTGGTCAGGCCCTTGACGATCTCCTGGTGGGCGTGGTGGCTGGTGGACAGGTCGAACGGCGACTTGCGCAGCTTGATCGCCATGGTGAACACCATCCCCAGCAGAAAGCCCGGCATGGCGACGACGGCGCTGACCGGCTGGCGGATGATGTCCGCCACCTGGAACGAACCGGTCGCCAGGTAAAAGCCCACCGCCAGCAGCAGCGTCATGGGCTCGTAGGCCATGATCTGGATCATCTCGCGGCCGGCGCCCAGCGTCGAGAAGGGCGACGAGTCGCTGGAGGCCGCCATGACCAGGAACATATCCGCCGTGGACAGGATGAACAGGCACATCAGGATGTCCGCGCCCGCAAACAGCAGCGAGCCCGACACCGCCAGGAAGATCAGATAGCTGAGCAGCAAAAAGATCTGCACGTTGTTGACCGCCAGCATCTGCTTGGAGAACAGCTTGGCCAGATCGTAGAAGGGCTGCAGCAGGGGCGGGCCCTGCCGACCCTGCATCCGGGCCGAGATCTTGCGGTCCATCCCGTCCAGCAGCGCGCCGGCAAACGGCGCCAGCAGCAGATAGAGAACGACACTCACAGCCTGCATCATACCGCACCCCCGATCACCATGCACAGCATGACCACGATCACGCCGGCCGAAACGATCACCGACGGCCGCATCAGCCGCCGCCGGCCGAACTCAAAGCGCAGATACCAGTTGCTCAGGTACAGATGCTCCGGTTCGCCGTAACTGTTGACGAAATAGGTATTGTCCCCCATGTTCACGCCGCCCATGTAGATGGGCACATAGTCCCTGTGGGCGCTGCGCGTCAGCAGGAACATCAGGGTGGGCACGAACAAAATCGACACCAGCATCACCGCCATGGTGGTCAGCACGTCCATGGACAGCACCTCGTGGGAAGCGCCGAACAGTGTGCGGACGATGGGGTCGACGATGCGGGAGGAGACCAGCGGGAACAGCAGGCACAGCAGCAGCATGGCCCCCGCATGGACGAACATGGACAGGTACTGGTTGTGGTGGGTCTTGTCGTGGACGACCTCCTTGGTGTGGTGCAGGGAGACCAGCTTGCTCAGCCACTTGGTCCAGTACAGCATGGTGGTGGCGCTGCCGTATGCCAGGAACAGCACCAGCAGGTAGTTGTCGGCGTCCACAAAGGCTTTCAGCGCCACCCACTTGGAGATCAGCATGCCAAAGGGGGCCAGGTACATCCCCGCGATGCCAATGCCCATCAGATAGGTCAGCTTGGGCAGGCGGAGCAGCAGCCCGTGCATGGACTCGATGTCCCGGCTGCCCAGGCTGTTCTCGATCGAGCCCACCGCCTGGAACAGCAGCGACTTTGCCACCGAGTGGAAGATGGTCAGCAGAATGGCGGCCCAGATCGTCTCCTCCGCGCCGATGCCGGCGCAGGCCACGATCAGGCCCAGGTTCGAGATGGTGGAAAAGGCCAGCACCTTTTTGCCGTCGTTCTGGGCAATGGCCATCATGCTGCACACGATGAAGGTAAAGCCGCCGATGAAGGACACCATCACGCCGCTCAGGGTGCCGGCCAGGGCCGGGGCCAGCCGGATCAGCAGGTAGACTCCCGCCTTGACCATGGTGGCGCTGTGCAGCAGCGCGCTGGAAGGCGTCGGGGCCACCATCGCCCCCAGCAGCCAGGAGGAAAACGGCATCTGGGCCGACTTGGTCAGAGCCGCAAAGGCCAGCAGCACCACCGGGATGGCCGCGCCCGAGGCCACCACTTCGGTCAGCTGGACGGTGCCGCCGTTCACCGCCGCATAGGCGATGGCCACGGCAAAGCCGAAGCCGCCCAGCAGGTTCATCCACAGCGCGCGGAAGCTGTTGTTCACCGCCTCCTCGGTGCGGGTGTAGCCGATCAGCAGGAAGGAGACCACGCTGGTGATCTCCCAGAAAAAGTACATCCAGACCAGGTTTTCGGACAGCACCAGCCCGAACATGGCCGCCAGGAACAAAAACAGCATCGAGAAGAAAAACCCGCTGCGGTCAATGTATTCCTCGTGGTGCTCATGGTAGCCTTTCATGTAGCCCACCGCATAGATGCAGATGAAGCCGCCCACGAACGCCGCGATGATGCACAGCAGCATGGCCAGCCCGTCCACCCGCATATGGGCCGCCGGGCCGGCCGGATGGGCCAGCTCGGTCCACACCGCCAGCAGGGTCTGCCCGGCCGACAGCAGGATGATGGGGTACTTGTGGTGCCGGATGGACAGCAGGACGATCAGGCCCATCAGGAACACTTCGCCCGCCAGCATGGCGTGGTCCACCAGGCCGGTCTGTGCATACAGCTCGACCCGGCCCCCGCCGCCCGCCATCCAGGCGGCCAGCAGTGCCGACGCCAGGCCCATCACGCCGGCCGCCGCCACATAGACGGCCGCGCCGCGCGCCCGGCGGTTCCGGATGCAGGGCAGGACGGCCGCCGCCAGGGCAGGCCACACGATCAACAGGATTGGTATTGCGCCCATAATACACGCTCCCTTTGTAAGAAAAAACGTTTATTTTGTCACGTTTTTCATTATACTCCCCTTTTTTCCGGTTGACAAGCCCAGACATGCAATTTGTCTATTTTTTCACAACCGCTTTTCCGCCGCTCTGGCATTTTGCGCCGGGCGGTGTTATAATAACAGTATTCTGTGGGCACAGGCCCCGGGAAAGGAGACAGATGCCCGTGCACGAACTTGCCATTACCCAGAGCATCCTGGAGATCTCGCTCCAGGCCGCGCAGGCGCAGAACGCCCGCCGCATCCGGGCCATCCGGCTGACCATCGGGCCTTTTTCGGGCATCGTGCCCGAGTGCGTCCAGATGTACCTGGACGTGCTGGCCAAGGGCACCATCGCCGAGGGCGCAAAGATCGAGGCCAGGACCCTGCCGCTGCGGGTGCGCTGCCGCGCCTGCGGGCAGGAGAGCGAGATCGACCGGCGGCACATCGCCTGCCCGGCGTGCGGCAGCGTGGAGCTGGAACGCCTTTCGGGCCGGGAATTTCTGGTAGACAATCTGGAGGTAGACGTATAATGGAGATCAAAGTCCTGCATCAGGTCATGGAATGGAACGACGATGTAAGCGCCCAGGTGCGCGACACCCTGCGCGAGCACAAGGTGTGCCTCATCAACGTGATGGGCAGCCCCGGCGCAGGCAAGACCAGCCTGCTCACCGCGCTGATCGCCCGGCTGCGGGAGGAATTCGCCATCGGCGTCATCGAGGGGGACATCACCGGCCAGATCGACGCCGAGAAGATCGCCGCCCTGAACATCCCCGCCGTCCAGCTGAACACCGACGGCGCCTGCCACATCGAGGCCATGAGCATCCAGCACATCCTGCCTCAGTTCGATCTGGACGGGCTGGACGTGCTGTTTGTGGAGAACATCGGCAACCTGGTCTGCCCCGCCGAGTTCGACATCGGCGAAAACTTCCGCCTGACGGTGCTGAGCATCCCCGAGGGGGACGACAAGGTCGCCAAGTACCCCCTCATGTTCACCGACACCGACTGCCTGGCCCTGACCAAGTGCGATATGCTGCCCTACTTTGATTTTGATGTGGAGCGCGTCACGGCCGACTACCGCGGCGTCAACCCGAAGGGCCCGCTGTTCCAGCTGTCGGTCCGCACCGGCGACGGGCTGGACGCGCTGGCCGCCCACATGGCCGGACGCATCCGTGCCGCGCTGGCCTGAGCCCGGTTTTCACCGGGTCCGCGTTCTGGTCTGCGGCATCGTGCAGGGGGTGGGGTTCCGGCCTTTCCTCCACAGGCTCGCGGCCCGGCTGGGCCTGGGCGGCTGGGCCCGCAACACCCCCGCCGGGGTCGAGCTGGAGCTGGAGGGCCCGCCCGACGCGTTGCAAGCGTTTTTGCAGGCCCTGCGCACCCAGCCGCCGCCCCTCGCGGTAGTGGAACAGGTGCAGGTGCAGCCCCTGGCCGCCTGCCGGGGGGAGACATCGTTCACCATCCTGCCCAGTACCGCCGGGGGCGCGGCCACCCTGGCTTCCCCCGACCTTGCCCCCTGCCCCGCCTGCCTGCGGGAAATGGCCGACCCTGCCGGCCGGCGGTACCGCTACCCCTTCATCAACTGCACCGACTGCGGGCCGCGCTTTTCCATCCTGAAAGCCCTGCCCTACGACCGTGCCAACACCTCGATGGCCGGCTTTACCATGTGCCGTGACTGTGCCGCCGAATACGCCGACATCCGCAGCCGGCGCTATCACGCCCAGCCCAACTGCTGCCCCGCCTGCGGGCCCCGCGCCTTTTATCTGGACGCGGAGGGGCGCAAACTGCCCGGCGACGCCGTCGCCCTGGCCCAGCAGGCCCTCGCCGCCGGCCAGACGGTGGCGGTCAAGGGGACCGGCGGCATCCACCTGGCCTGCGACGCCCGGAATGAGGCTGCCGTCCTCCGCCTGCGGCGGCGCAAGCACCGGCCCGAAAAGCCGCTGGCCGTCCTCTGCCGCGATCTGGATACGGCGCGGCAGCTCTGCGCGGTGTCCCCGGAGGAAGCCGCCCTGCTGCAAAGCCCGCGGCGGCCCATCGTCCTGCTGGAAAAGCGCCCGGACGCCCCCGGCCTTGACTGCCTGAGCGAAAACCGCCGCCTCGGCGTCCTGCTGCCCTATACCCCGCTCCATGTATTACTGGCGGACGGCTCTGCCGGCGGCCCGGCGGCCCTGGTGCTGACCAGCGCCAACCTGCCCGGCTGCCCCGTCATGACCGGCAACGAGGAAGCCCTGGCCGGGCTGCGCGGCATCGCGGACGGCTACCTTCTCCACGACCGCCCCATCGTCAACCGCTGCGACGATTCCCTCGCGGCGGTCTGGCAGGGGCGGGAATACTTTTTCCGCCGCAGCCGGGGCTACGCCCCCCAGCCGCTGCTCTTGCCGGACAGCGCCGCCGACGGGGTGCTGGCCTTTGGGGCCGAGCAGAAAGCCGGCTTTGCCGCCGGGCGGGACCGCCACGTCTTTCTCAGCCAGCACATCGGCGATCTGAAGAACGCCGAGACCCTCGACCACTACCGCGCCGCCCTCGAAGCGCAGCTGCGGCTGTTCGGCATCACGCCGCGGGCGCTGGTGTGCGACCTGCACCCCGACTACTTTTCCACCCGCGAGGCACAGGCCATGGCCTCGGCGCGCGGCCTGCCCCTGCTGCAGGTCCAACACCACTGGGCCCACATGGCCGCCTGCATGGCGGACAACCAGCTGGAAGGCCCCGCCTTCGGCATTGTGTGGGACGGCACCGGCCTGGGGGCCGGCGGCGGCATCTGGGGGGGCGAATTTTTGCGCGGCGGTTACGACGCCTTCGAGCGGGTGGGCTCCATCCGGCCTGTCCTGCTGCCAGGCGGCGACGCGGCGGTCAAGCAGATCGGCCGCACCGGCCTGGCGCTGGCATGGGACGCCGGCGTGTCCCCCGCCGTGCTGGACGCCCTGCCCCTGCTGCGGGCCCTGCCGGGCCGGGCTGCCCTGCTGGCCATGCTGGAAAAGGGCCTCGCCTGCCCCGCGGCCAGCAGCATCGGGCGGCTGTTCGACGGCGTTTACGCCCTGCTGTCCGGCCGGGTCGATGCCGGTCACGACGGCCAGGCCCCCGCCCTGCTGGAAGCGCTGGCCCGCCCGGACGTACCCGGCCGGGTCTACCCCGTATCCTTTGCGCAGGAGGGCGGCGTCCGCCGGTTCGATACCCGCCCCCTGACCGCCGCAGTCTGCGCCGACGTGGTTGCAGGGGTCTGTCCCGCCGCCATTGCGCGGGGCTTTATGGACGCGCTGGCCCGCATGGCGCTGGCGCAGTGCCGCGCCCTGAACCAGGACCATCTGCCCGTTGTGCTGTCGGGCGGGGTCTTTTTGAACCAATACCTGCTGCGCGAGACGGTGCGCCTGCTGGAAGCCGGCGGCTTTGCCGTCCATACCCATCACCGCGTCAGCCCCAGCGACGAGGGGCTGGCCCTGGGCCAGCTGGCCATCGCGGCCCGCGCGCGGCAAACACAGAAAAAGGAGTGAAACGCTATGTGTCTGGCAGTACCGCTCAAGATCCTTTCGGTGGAGGGCAAACAGGCCGTGGGCGAAGCCGGCGGCCTGACTCAGAAATTGCGGGTCGATTTTGTCCCGGACATCCAGCCCGGCGACTATGCCATGGTCCACGCCGGCTTTGCCATTGAAAAGCTGACCGAGCAGCAGGCCAAAGAGAACCTTGCCTGCATCCAGGAGGCCGTCGATGCCGCTCAGTGAGGCGGACTTCCGCCGCCCCAAAAACGCCGCCGCCCTGGTGCGGGCCATCCGCGGCCTGACCGGCCCGGCGAAGCCCCTGCGCATCATGGAGATCTGCGGCACCCACACCATGGCCATTGCCCAGGCGGGGCTGCGCGGGCTGCTTGCACCGGGGGTGCAGCTTTTGTCCGGGCCGGGGTGCCCGGTCTGTGTGACGCCGGCCGGCGCCATCGACGCGGTGCTCCGGCTGAGCAGACAGCCCGGCGTGGTCATTGCCAGCTACGGCGACTTGCTGCGGGTTCCGGGCACGGTGCGGGGGGACACCCTGCTGCGCCGCCGGGCGCTGGGCGCAAAGATCCAGACCGTCTACTCCCCCATGGACGCGCTGGACGCGGCCCTGGCTGACCCTGCCGCCGAAGTCGTCTTTCTGGGGGTGGGGTTTGAGACCACCGCCCCCGGCACCGCCGCCTGTGTGCTGGCCGCCGCCAGCGAGGGCATCCGCAACTTTTCGGTCCTGTGCCTGCTCAAGCGGACCGAGCCTGCGCTGCGGGCCCTGATCGCCGCGCCGGACTTTGCGGTGGACGGCTTCCTGTGTCCGGGGCACGTCGCAGCCATCACCGGGGCGTCGGCCTTCGCCTTCCTGCCCGAAGAGTACGGCCTGCCCGCCGTGGTCAGCGGCTTTGAGGCCGGGGACATCCTCTATTCGGTCTGGCGGCTGGCCCAGATGCACGCCGCAGGCCGCCCCGCCCTGGAAAACGAATACACCCGGCTGGTGCGCGACGCCGGCAACCCCGCGGCGCAGGCGGCCATGGCGCAGGTGTTCGAGCCGGTCTCCAGCGTCTGGCGGGGCCTGGGTGAGATCCCCGCCAGCGGCCTGGCCCTGAAAGAGGCTTTCGCCCCCTGGGACGCGGCCAGAAAATTCGGCTTTGCCCCCGGCCCGGAGGCTGAGAACCCCGGCTGCCGGTGCGGGGCGGTGCTGCGCGGGGTATGCGCCCCGCAGGACTGTCCCCTGTTCGGCCGCGCCTGCACCCCCGCCGACCCGGTGGGGCCCTGCATGGTCTCCTCCGAAGGGGCCTGCGCAGCCGCCTGGAAATACGGGGAGAACTAAACAACGAGGTGCATCATGCAGGATATCATCACATTGGACTACGGCAGCGGCGGATTAAAGACCGCCCAGCTGATCGACGAAATTCTGGTCCCGGCCTTTGCCAACACGGCCCTCAGCCAGCTGGGGGACGGCGCGGTCCTGCCCGCGCTGGAAGGCCCGTCGGTCTTTTCCACCGACAGCTTTGTGGTCTCGCCCTGGCGGTTCCCCGGCGGGGACATCGGCAAGCTGGCGGTGTGCGGCACCGTCAACGACCTGTGCATGGCCGGCGGCGCGCCCCGGTATCTGAGCTTTTCCCTGATTTTGGAGGAGGGTTTTGCCCTGGACGACCTGCGGGCCGTGGTGGCCTCGGCGGCGCAGACGGCCCGTCAGGCCGGGGTGCAGATCGTCACCGGCGACACCAAGGTGGTGGAGCGGGGCCGGGGCGACGGCATCTACATCAACACCGCCGGCGTGGGGGTGCTGCGCGCGCCCGGCCTGGGGCGCAGCGCCCTGCGGGAAGGCGACGCCGTGCTGGTCAGCGGCAGCGTGGGCTGCCACGGCGCGGCCGTCCTGATGGCCCGCGGGGACCTGCCTTGCGAGGGGACGCTCCTGTCCGACTGCCGCCCCCTGCACGAGGTGAGCGCCGCGGCGCTGGCAGCCGGCGGGGTGCGGATGCTGCGCGACCCCACCCGCGGCGGCGTTGCCACCACCCTGAACGAATTTGTGGAGGGCTCGCCCCTGTGCATCGAGCTGGAGGAGGACGCCATTCCGGTGGACCCGCCGGTGGCGGCGGCCTGCAGCCTGCTGGGCCTCGACCCGCTGTACTCCGCCTGCGAAGGCCGGATGCTGGCAGTCTGCGCGCCGGAGGCCGTCCCCGCCGTCCTGGCGGCGCTGCACACCGTCCCCGGCGGCGAGGGCGCGGTCCAGATCGGCCGTGTGACTGCCGCGCGGCCCGGCCAGGTGGTGCTGCGCAACAGCTTCGGCGGCAGCCGTATCCTCGGCAAGCTGGCCGGCGCGCAGCTGCCCCGCATCTGCTGAGGCACATTCAAAATCCATTTCAGGAGGACACCATGCTGATTTCTCACATTGCACAAAAAATGATCCGTGAATCCCACGGCAACCTCCACGACATCAACCACTTTCTAAAGGTGTACGCCTATGCCCGGACCATCGGTGTCAGCGAGGGGCTGGACCCTGCGGCCCAGACTGTTCTGGAAGCCGCGGCCCTGCTCCACGACATCGCCTGCCCCCTCTGCCGGGAAAAGTACGGCAACACCGACGGCGCCTATCAGGAAAAGGAGGGCGCGCCTCTGGCGGCGGCCTTCCTGCAGGACAGCGGCCTTGCCCTCGAGGCCATCGACCGCGTGGTCTGGCTGGTGGGCCACCACCACAGCCCTTCGGCCGGGGAGGAGCCCGACTTCCGCATCCTGCTGGAAGCCGACTACCTCGTCAACGCCGACGAGAGTTCCTACCCCCGCGCCGCCATCGAGAGCGCCCGGGACCATCTGTTCCGCACCGCCTCCGGCCGGGCTCTGCTGGACGCCATCTATCTGCAGCCGTAAAACGACCCTCAACAAAAAGCGGGAGCTGACAACCAGCTCCCGCTTTCTTTTTGCCGGGCAATACGCCCTTATTTTAATAAGGTAAGGCCGTGCCGCTCACGCCAAGGAGCCCATGGGGTCCCAGGGGGCCAGCTCGATGGGCTCGGCGGACAGCGCCTGCCGCTGCTCGTCGCTCAAAAAGCGCTTGTGGACCACGGCCTGGTAGACGAACTGGTCGAACCAGCTGTCGCTGGCCACGAAGTAGCCCTTGCGGCCGGCGGTCTCACCCCAGCTGTTCTCGATCTTCCAGCGGTCGGGCTGGCCGTTCTCGTCCAGGTTGACGCCGCACAGCACCATGGCGTGGTTCATGGCGCTGTCGCGGTAGTCCAGGCGCTCGGCCTTGGTCAGGCCCAGGTCCAGCCCGCCCAGCAGCTCGCCGTACACAAAGCAGTCGGGGTCCCAAATGCCGTCGTCGCGGCTGCCGAACTTGCCGCAGTCGCTGCCGAACCACACCGGCTCGCCCGCCTTCAGCTGGGCCACCGCCAGGGCTTTCAGCTCCTCCATGGGCAGGTTGAGGTGGCGCACCCGGCCTTCCACCACGTTGCCCAGATACTTGACGGTGTAGGTCTTGCCGAAGGGCTTGTCCGCGGTGGGGGCGTGGATGACACTGACGTAGTCCTCCAGCGCCAGGCCGATGTACTTTTCATAGAAGGAGACCGGGGTCATGCCGCGGTCCACATGGTAGACGCCGTCCTTGTCGGTGTAGGCAAAGTCAAAGTGGTCCACCGGGCGGCCAAAGCAGATGCACAGGGCCTTGAACAGCTCGGCCAGCATCTCGTCCTTGCGGGCGGCGGTGTCGCCGCCGGCGGCCGCCAAGGCCCGCAGCTCGATGGCGTCCTTGCGCAGCTTGGTGTTCAGCAGCCGCATCAGCTCGGCTGTGTTGCAGGACTGCGCCGTCTCGGGCATGACGCTGGCCGGCACGATGCCGTACTTTTTGACGATGCTGACCATCATATCCCACTGGCCGCCGTCGCTGATGCCGTTCAGCACCCAGTCCAGGGTGCGGTCCGCCACCGGCAGTTCGGTGCAGTCCAGCACGCTCTCCAAAAAGAAGTTGATCTTTTCAAACTTGTCCCAGAAGCCCAGCCAGTTGCCCGACAGCTCGAACTTTTCCAGGTTGCACTTTTCGGCGACGATCTCCCGCATCACGTTCATGGAAGCGAACAGCCAGCACCGGCCGCTCTTCTGCTGCGCGGTGATGCCGCGGGTCTTGACTTCGACCGAAAAGCTGTTTTCCAGCCTGGCCGCCGCCATGGGGTCCATGGCCGCCTTGCCCAGGGGGCTGTGGCTGGCCGCCGCCGTCAGCACGCGGGCTTCCTTGTCGGCGTCGTAGCCCGCCTTGAAGGCGGCGATCATCTCGGGGGTGATGGGTCTTGCGTTTTTCATGGTCTTTACCTCTCGTCCTTTTTCTGTCTGGAACCGGCCAGCGCCGGCGCTCTTTTGCTTCATAAAAAACGAACCACTCGTAATACTACATCGCCGCCCCGCGCCTTGTCAATCCTTTTTCGACAAAAACAGGCGGCACGGCGCTTCAGCGCCCTGACCGGGACAACTGCACACCAGAGCAGCCCAAAATGTAGAATTTTTATGAACATCCGACACAATTTTTCTCTGTACAAACAAAAATTATACGGAACTTTCCCAAAATTTTCCTACCTCCTTTTCCGCCGGGGTGATATACTAAAGCTAAACTACACACGCATCCCTGCCGGCGGGCGCTGGGTCCGGCCGGCATGACGCGAAAGGAGTATGCCTTATGCGCACCACTACCCTGCTCACCGCCGCCCGCTTTGCCAAAGAGGGCGAAGCCTTTGCACCCGTCGCCCTGCCCCATACCTGGAACGCCAAAGACGGCCAGGACGGCGGCAACGACTATTGGCGCGGCGTCGGCACTTACCAGATCGACCTGCCTGACCCCACCGACGGCAAGCGCCAGTACATCGAGTTCAAGGGCGCCAACCATGTAGCGACCGTTTACTGCAACGGCCGCCTGCTGGGCCAGCATAAGGGCGGTTTTTCCACCTTCCGCTTTGACCTGACCCCCGCCATGAAAAAGACCGGCAACGTGGTCCGGGTGGACGTCTCCAACGCCCCCTCCGACATTTACCCCCAGACGGCCGACTTCACCTTCTTCGGCGGGCTGTACCGCGAGGTCAGCTTCATCGAGACGGCCCCCGCTCACTTCGACCTGCTCAAGGGCGGCACCAGCGCCGTCTTTGTCACCCCCATCGTTTCGGGCACCACCCGCCTGGACCTGTTCCCGGTGGAGGCCGAGGGCTGCACCGTCACGGTGGACCTGAAAGACGCCGCCGGCAACATCGTCGCCAGCGGCAGCGCCCCCGCCGAGGCCCACACCGTCCTGACCCTGTCGGTCAAGAACCCCCACCTGTGGAACGGCATGGCCGACCCCTACTGCTACACCGCTGAGGCTTCCATCCTCCGCGGCGAGGAAGCGGTGGACACCGTCTCGGTGGACTACGGCTACCGCTCCTTCCATGTGGACCCCAACACCGGCTTCTGGCTCAACGGCAAGAACGTGCCCCTGCACGGCGTCGCCCGCCATCAGGACCGCCTCGACAAGGGCTGGGCCATCAGCCGCGCCGACCATGAGGAGGACATCGCCCTCATCAAGGAAGTGGGCGCCAACACCATCCGCCTGGCCCACTACCAGCACGACCAGTATTTCTACGACCTGTGCGACCACACCGGCTTCGTGGTCTGGGCCGAGATTCCCTTCATCAGCCGCTTCATCCCCGGCAAGGAGGCCCACGACAACACCATCAGCCAGATGACCGAGCTGGTCAGCCAGAACTACAACCACCCCTCCATCTTCTTCTGGGGCATCTCCAACGAGATCCTCATCGGCAAGGACCGCGAGGACCTGCGCCGGAACCTGCGCGAGGTCAACGCTGTGGCCAAGACCCTCGACCCCAGCCGCATGACCACCATGGCCCAGGTCACCATGACCCCGATGGAGAGCGAGCACAACGTCATCACCGACGTCGAGAGCTATAACCACTACTTCGGCTGGTACTTCGGCGAGGCCGCCGACAACGGCCCCTGGCTGGACAAGTTCCACGCCCTGTACCCCGACCGGTGCCTGGGCGTCTCGGAGTACGGCTCCGAGTGCATCCTCAAGTGGCACTCCGCCTACCCCGAAAACCACGACTATACCGAGGAGTACGCCACCGAGTACCACCACGATATGCTCAAGACCTTCTCGACCCGTCCCTACCTGTGGGCCACCCACGTGTGGAATATGTTCGACTTCGCCGCCGACGGCCGCGACGAGGGCGGCATCCAGGGCCGCAATAACAAGGGCCTTGTCACCTACGACCGCAAGATCAAGAAGGATCCCTTCTACGTCTACCAGGCTTACTGGACCACCGAGCCCATGATCCACATCAGCGGCAGCCGCTTTGTGGACCGCGCCCCCGGCGAGCGGAACATCACCGTCTACACCAACTGCCCCACCGTCACCCTGGTGGTCAACGGCGTGGAGGCGGGCACCCTCGAGGCGGTCGATCACTGCGCCGTCTTTAAGGACGTCGCCCTCGCGGACGGCGCCAACACCGTCACCGCCAAGTGCGGCGACGTGTCCGACACCGCCGCCTTCAACGGCGTGGCCGAGCACAACTACGCCTACGACCTGCCCGAGGGCAACGACGCCGCCAACTGGTTCGACGATCCCAAGGCCCGCGAGGCCCGCAAGCCCCTGAACTACCCCGAGGGCTTCTACTCCATCAAGGACAAAGTCACCGACCTGCTGGCCAACAGCGAGACGGCCGCCATCATCAAGGACGCCATGGACACCTTCGCCCACAGCAGCATGATGAGCATGATGGGCAGCGACAAGGACGACGGCGAGGGCGGCATCATGGGCACCATGCGCCTTTCCGACATGATGAAGATGGCCGGCAAGTCCTTCTCCGCTGAGGTCAAGCGCCAGCTCAACGACGCCCTGACCAAGATCAAGAAGGGCTGATCTCCCCCACCCACCTGACTTTTACAGCCTCCATTTCACGTTTCCTTTCTTTTTCAATCCTCAAGAAAAAGGACGTACCAACAAAGGTACGTCCTTTTTCGTTTGTTTTATACGCCCCGCATGGCGTCGAACATCGCCTTGATCTCGTCGATGGTGTAACCGCGGGTGCGCATCTGCCGGGCAAACTGCTGGTAGTCGATGCCGCTGCTGCCGGAACCGGCCGTGCCGCCGCCCGAACTGCCCGAACTGCCCGCGCTTGACGCCCCGCCGGAACGGTCCGTGCTCTTGGCCGAGCTGCCGCCGGAGGCCCTGCCGGCGGCCCGGGCGCTGGCCGCAGCGGCCTCCTGCTGGGCCTGGCTCCGCTTCAGGGCCCACTCCCCCTGCGCGATGGCCAGTTTCTGGCTGGTCACGTCGTTGTCAAACTGCTGCTGGGCCAGCGCATCCTGGTACTGCTGGGCGGCGGTGCTGTCCTCGTAGGACTGCCGGGCCAGGCTGTCCTGGCGCAGGCGCTCCTGCATCTGCTGCTCCCAGGCGGCGTCGGCGCGGTCGGCCTCAAAGTCGCGGCTGTCGGCGTACATACTGTAGCCGGTCTGGGCAAGCCCGCTCAGCATCGAGCCCAGGCCGGTGGTCCCGCTGATGGCCAGCTGCGCCACATTGCCGATCAGGCCCAGCACGCTCATCACATTGTTGAAGTTCTGCTGGCGGCGGGCCGCGGCGGCCTCCTCCTGCTGGGTGTAGTAGCCGTAAAGGTCGTTCAGGTTGGCCAGGTAGTCGGTGTACTGGGCGTAGTCCTGGGCCGCGGCGCTCTCGTAGGCGTCCTGCTTTTGTTCCAGCTGGGTGTAATAGTCGTCCAGCTGGCGGTAGTAGAGGTCCTGCGCGTTCTGCTCCTGCTGGTTCAGCGCGCCGATCTGGTCCATCAGCAGGTCGCCCTCGCTGGTGTAGCTGTCCAGCGCCAGGCTGTACAAAGTGGGGATGACGCTGTTCAGCCCGTTCATCTGCTGCTGGTAGGCCTGCTGCGCCGCACTTGTGGCATAGCTGGAACCGTACCCGCCGGTCAGGGCGGCGGCTTGGGCCGCGGCGTCGGTGCTGGCATCGTGGGCGTTCTGCCGGTAGGCCTGGGCGTACTGGCGGTACAGCGGGTCGGACGCATAGTTGTAGGAGAACTTCTCCTGGTGCATGGCCTGGTCCAGCAGATCGTTGATCTGCCCCTGGTACTGGCTCTGATATGCGCCGGGGCGGCTGGCCTGCCACTGTTCCAGGGCGCTGGCCGCGTTGTTCACCGCCTCGCCCGGCTGGTACTGGGCCGAGGCCAGCGCCTGCTGCACCGAAGCCTTGTCGTTCAGGCCCTGGGTGCTGTAGGGGTCTTTTTTCTTGGCCGCCATGGCAGCCTCCTTTCTGTCATTCCCCCTCGAGGCGGCTTCTCAGCCCCTCGGCGAGGTTCTCGGTGTCGATGTTGGTCAATACGTACTGTAACTGCTCCTGCATTTGATACAAATAGTTGCGGATCACCCGGGCATCCTCGGGGTCCATGCTGCTGCTCAGCCGGGGCAGGCCCAGCTTGCTCAGCCCTGCAATGCTCGCCATGGGCGTTTCCTCCTTTCTCACAGGCCGCCTTTTGCGGCGGCAAAGGTGCGGCTGATGCTGCGCAGCGTCAGCTGGCCGGCGCCGGTCAGCCGCAGCCGCAAAGTGTCGTGCCGCCGCGGCGTCAGCGGGATGCGCAGCTTTTCCTTCTCGGTGCGGGCAGCGGCCCAGGCCAGCTTCTCCCAGGGCCCGCCGTCGCAGCTGGCCCAGACGGTCAGGGTCGTGCCCGGCTGGGCGTCCAGCCGCAGCACCAGATGAGACAGGTACTTGTCCTCGCTGTCATCCAGCCCCATCTCCCCCGTCACCAGCGCAAAGGGCAGCTTCGTCTCGGCCTCCCCTTCGCCCCCGGCCAGAACGGCGTCCTCCTCCCGGGCGGGGCCGGCCGCCCAGAGGGCCGTGCCGTCCCACAGGTAGAGCTGCCGCCCGCTGGACAGCATTGCCAGACTGCCCGCGCTGCCGGGGTCCTCCTCGTGCCAGAGCCCGCGCTCGGTGTCGTACACCAGCAGCCGGCTTTTCTCCTCCCGTTCCAGGCAGAGGTAATACCGCCCGTCCAGCCAGCCCGCGGCGGCCCGCCGGATGCCGGTCAGCCCGCCGGGGTCCAGCGCCCCCGACACCTTCACCGGCAGGCTGCCGTCCCAGGCCATCACCCCTTCCGGCGAAAGATAATACAGCGTCTCGTTGATGACGCAGAGGCTTTCAGCCGCGTGCCGGGCCACTCCGCGGCACCGCAGGCTGCTGAGCTGGAAGTCCGAGGGCTTTGTCCCGCACAGCTTGTGCAGGGTGTTCTCCTTGAAAAACAGCACATACCCCATGCAGGCGGCCGCGCCGGTAAAATCCCCGTCGCTGCCCACCGTCACCGCGTAGCTGTCGGCGGCGGTGTTCCGGTAGGAAAACCAGTTGGTGGGGTCCCCCAGCTTGCAGGCGTAGATCACGTTCTCGCTGCCCGAGCAGCCCCACACCCGGTTGTCGCACTCGGTCAGGTAGTCGAGGTCGGGCACCCGCCGCTCGCACTGCAGCGGCTCCTCCGAGCTGTAGGTCAGGCTGCTCTTGCCGTCCAGACTGCTCCAGACAGCCGACGTCCCGGTCTGCAGCAGCCTGCCGTAAAAGTGCTCGCCGCCCGGGGTGATGCGCACCATCAGCCAGTCCGCGCCGGCGTCATAGAGCACCTTTTCCCCGTCCAGGTCGTCGCACATACCGGCCGCGGCCGCCGCCGTCCCCTTTACCGTCACCGTGTCCCACACCGCAAACTCCGCCCCGATGCCCGCGGCGCTGATCTTGCAGCAGTCCAGCGTCACGGCGGTCCACCGTTCCAGCGAGCTGCTGTAAACTTCCAGCACCCCGTCGGCGTTCCACGGGCTGGACTCCGCCGTCACTTTCAAAAAGACCTCTCCGTCCGCCGGGTCCTCAGGTTCTTCCAGGCCCCACCGGTTCACCGTATAGGTCTTGCCCTCGGCGTCGCAGGGCGTTATCTCCACCGAAGCGCTCCCGCTCCACACCGCCCCCAAGGCTTTCAGGGTGCCGTCGGCGGTGTCAAAGGCCATCTTGTCCGGGAAGATCAGGACCCTGGTCCCGATCCCCACCAGGCTCTTTTTGCCCTCGCGCAAAACGCCGCTGCGGACCACCGGCGCTTCCCCGCTGTCGGGGATGTAGGTCAGGCTCCCTCCGCCGATGAGCAGAAAGCCGTTCAGGTGGTACATCCCGTCCGCCTTGTCCAGCGCCCGCAGCTTTCGGCGGGGCGTCCGGGTGGACAAAGCCGGGAAATCCCTGCTGGAAAAATTCTGCTCCGCCGCGTATTCGGCCTCGGTGCAGCCAAAAGTCTCGTTCAGCCCGCCGAACACCCGCATCTGCCGGCGGCTGTTCTTCATGGCGGGCAGTTCAGGCAGATACATTCCGCATCCCTCCTCACCAGATCACCTGCCGGGCCGGCGGGCGGCGGCTCCGCCGCAGCCAGGCCGCAAACTCTCCCAGCAGGGCGTTGCAGCGGGTCATTTCCCCGGCATAGCGCTCGTTTTCCCCCAGCGCCGCGTCCATCATGGCGCACAGGTAGTGGGGGTACATCCCGTCAAAGGGGAAGGGCGCCAGCAGCACGGCGCTGTCGGCCAGGCCGTCCGCGCCCAGCCGGTCGGCCCCCACCTCTGCAAAGTCCTTGTCTGCCCCGCCCGGCCTGATGATCCGGGCCCGGATCTCGCCGTCCTGGCGGCGCAGCCAGTCCCTCAATCTTTCCTCGTTCACTTCGCAGCCCGGGCGCATGGCCCTGGCCTGCTCCATCGCTTCGCCTGCCGTCATCTGCAAGCCTCCTTTCTTCCTGAAAAGCCCGGCGCACCGGTCCTTCCGATACGCCGGGCCTTTTGTCCTTACTTGCCCGCGGCGTCCTCCGCAGCCGCGATGCGGGCGGCGGTCAAATCGTCCTGATGCTGGCTGTGCTCCAGCACCTCGGCCACCGCCCGGGGCACCTCCACTTCCACCCCGCGGCGGATCATGTAGTTGACGCCGTTCACGCTGACGAACAGATCGCTCTTATAGCGGCCGTTGTCCTTGAACAGCTTGACGCGCACTTTTTCTTCAGCCATTCCGGTTTCCTCCTTTCTCAGTTGGCGGCGGCCGAGGCCGAATAGCTGGACAGGCTCTCGATCCGCACCATGTACTGTTCCACCAGACGTTCGGCGGCGCGCATCCCCTTCCAGCCCACGCTGGCGCGCTGGTTCAGGGGGTCGTCGCCATAGCCCAGCTGCTTGACGATGTGTTCCAGGCCCCCGCCTTCCAGCTCGGTGACGCCGTAGGCGTGGGCGCCCAGCACCAGAGTGCCAAAGACGGCGTAGTGCCCGCTGCCGCCGTCGGAGGGGCAGCTGTCGTCCTTCCAGATCTTGGCCTCGCTGGTCTCGATGAAGCGGATGTTGCCCAGCTTGCCGATCTCGCCGCGGTACATGGCCTCGGGGTCGGCGTACTTGTGCACCTCGATCCACTCCTTGCTGGTCTTGAGGTCGTAGGCGGCGTAAGGGTGGATGATGGCCACATAGCTGTCGCCCAGGGTGTCGGCGTTCATCGCGCCCAGCTGGGCCGCCGCCTGGAAGAACAGCTTGGGGGTCAGCTTGCAGTCCAAAGTCAGGTCCTTCCGGCTGGTCACAGCGGTCTCGCCGCTGTCCGTCACCTTGGGGGCATAGATCACGTTGGTGCCCCCCGCCAGCACCTCCCGGGTGATGGTGTCCAGAGTGCGGCCGGCCTGGCTGGCCAGGATGCGGGTGGCCTGCACCACGTTGTTGTCGATGGCGGTCATCTGCAACACGTCGGTCAGCGGGGTCCAGCCGCCGTACTGGTGCAGGTCGCTCTTGACCACCGAGACGTTCAGGGCCTGGCCGTCGGGAGTCACGCCTTCCTCCAGGGGGGTGGTCGCCTTGGGCAGGCTGTCGTACTTGCGGAACTCGATGGTCTTGCCGCCGCCCACCGGCATGGGGTAGTAGTCGGCGAACTGGTCGTGGACCAGCCGGGGCTCCGCCTGGTCGATGAGGCGCTTCTCATAGAAGGTCTTCATCTCCGCGCTCATGGTCTCGGTGGTGTTCAGCAGGCTGCCGCCGGTCTCCGGCTCGGCAAACAGCTGCAGGTCAAAGGGAGTTTCGTTCCATTTCATCTTGTGTTTCCTTTCTTTTACTGTATGTGTGCCGGCCCTGCGGGCCGGTTCGTACCCGGTTCACAGCCGGATCTTGGCGCCGTGCAGCACTTCCCGCTCAATGGCTTCCCGCTGGGCCCGGCTCATCCGGCCCACGTCGGGGGCGGTGGCTGCAGCGCCCCGGCTGTGGATGCCGTTTTCGGCGGGGCGCACGCCCCGTTCCCGCACCCGGTCCACCACGCCCTGCTCCACGGCGCGGGCGGTGTTTTCCAGCAGCTGGTCGTAAAAGGCCGCCCGGTAGGCCTCCTGCATCCGCATTCCCGGCATCCGCATCATCCGGCGCATGGCCGGCTTTTTCAGCGCCTCCCGGAACGAGAACTTCGGGTCGCCCCGGCGCATCTCGGCTTCTTCCAGAGCCCAGCGGCGGTGCAGACTGCGGATGAACCGCCCCGCTTCCCCGATCCCCAGCATGGGTTCCACCGGGGGCCGCGCTTGCTTTTCCCGTCTCTCGGGGGCTTTGTCCACAGGCTTGGCCGGGGCCCCGGCTTCTTCCTGGCCGCGCTGGGGGTGCAGGGTCCCCGCGGCGGCGGCCTGGCGCGCCTGCGCCCGGCTCAGGGCCGGGCCTTTTGCAGGGCGGTCCCGCTCTTTTTCCCGCCGGGCAAACAGCTGCAGGTCCACCATGCCCGCCTCGCCCCGGCGGCTGGTGTCGGCAAAGCGCAGATGGTCGGGGTAGCGCTCGGCCAGCAGGGCCAGCCCCGCCTTGGCCAGCTCAAAACCGCCGGCCAGCCGTTCGCTGTCCTCCCGCTTCCGGCTGGGGGAAGCCGTCACCGAGATGCGGGGCCCTTCAGGCCCGTCGGACGCCGCGCAGTCCACCTCCTCGCTGCCCGCCGTCATCCAGACCAGCGCCTGCATCAGGATGCTCGCCCCGGCGCAGACGATGTCCTGTCCGGCGGGGGCATAGCCCGCGTGCCCTTTGACGGTCAGCCGCCGGGTGACGCCGTCGGGTCCGTCCAGCTCGTGATAAAATGCTCGGATCATACTTGTACGCTCCTTTCTCTCGGGTTCATGGCGCGCCGGGCCGCATCGGCGGGGCCCGCCGGTCTGGGGACGCGGGCCGCCCGGGGCGCGTTCTTCCGGGCCTGCCCGGCCCTCTGGCGGGCCGCCGCCTGGGCCAGACCGGCCAGCTGCTGCTGGGCCGCCTGCAGCCGGCGGGCCAGGGTCCCATTCTGCCGCACCCGCTGGCGCACCTTCTCGATCCCCTCAAAATCCATCATTTCCAGCGCGGCCAGGGCTGCGTCGGCGTTGGCGGGGTTGAAAAAGCCCAGCTGGTAGCACTCCTTGGCCGTCTCGTTCTGGGTCAGGCGGCTGAAGGCGGATTTCTTGGCCGCCGAAATGGTGATGTCGAACACCGGTTCCCGGCTGCCCAGTTCCACCCCGGCCAGGCTCTTGACCGGCGCCGGCCGCAGCACCGCCCCGTTGAAGGGCAGATAGAGGTTCTGCCCCTGCTCCCCCGTGATGCGGAAGATCCGCTCCTCGTCGTAGAACTGCCGCATCAGGTCGATGACCAGATAGCACTCCCGCGCAAAGGCCCGGTAGGAGCTCTTGAGCATATCCCGGCTCAGCTTGCTGCCCGCTTCCTGCAGGGCCGCGATGGCGCTGGCCGCCGTCACTCCGCCCGAGGTGCCGCCCTGGCTGACGTCCCGGTTGCCGCTGATCTCTTTCAGCTCGTCCACCCGGCTGTTGCGGTAGGTGATCGAGCTTGCCTGCAGCCCGGCCGTCTGCATCTGGTGGAAGCTGTCGTCGCTCAGCCGCCCCGTCACATGGACGATGTCCCGGCTGAAATCGGCCAGCTCCTCCTCGTTGACGCCGGCGGTGTCGCTGAGGACATACCGCTGCTTGGACGCCAGCAGGACATTTTCGTCCATGGCCTGGTTCATCTTGTCGATGGAGGTCTGGCAGTCCTTCATGACGTCGATGTACCCAAACCCCGCCGGGCTGTCCTCCTCCTGGAACAGCACGTCGAACACAAACGGATACTTGCCGTGGTCGTAAAAGCCACGCTCGGCCAGCCGCGGGTCGTTCTCGCTGGCGTAGAGCACCACCCCGTTGCAGAACTTGCAGTAGTGGACCAGCTCTTTGCCGCCGGGGCCCGGCTTTTTGTAGTACCAGTCCACCACCACGCTCTTGTCGGTGGTGTCGATCGAGTCGTCGTGGATGTACCGGGCCGCGTCGATGGTGCCGCCGGTATGGCCCCGCAGCTGGGGCCAGCGTGCGGCCAGCTGCTCCGAATCCTCTAGGCTCAGGCTGAAAAAGTGGGGGCTGTCCTGGATGTCCATGATCCCCGGCTCCCAGTAGAGCATCAAAAGGTTCATCGAGCGGATGGCGATCTCCCCCAGCCCGCCCCGGGCCGCGGGGTCCCAGAAGATCCCCTTGACCCCGGTGCCCTGCTTGAGCTTGCGCCACCAGCTGTCCGAATACACCTGCTCGTAGCCCGCCTGCTCCAGCACCACCGGCAGGATGTTGGAAAGAGTGCGGGCGGTCTCCTCGTCGTCCGCCGCCCTGGGCAGGACGCAGGGTTCGGGGTAGTTGTCCATCGCGTCGGCGTGCTTGCTGGCGATGGAGTTGAACAGCCACCCGCTGGAAGGCTGGGGCTTGCCCTCCATCATCCGGTTTTTGTACTGCTTCCAGTGGGCCATCCTGAACCACAGCTCGTTGTCGATCAGCCGCCGGTCCAGCGCGGCCTTTCCTGCTTTATACTTGTGCAGGATGCGCTCGGCCTCCGCGGCCTGTTCAGGCCCCACCGGGAGCGGCTGGGTCAAAAATTCCTGTTCCATTTTGTCACCTCAAATTCTGTAAAATGCCGCATGGCCTTTCCGTTTCGGCTGCAGGTCCAGCGGGTCGTCAGCGGGGGGCGGCGGCGCGGGCCGGGACGGCGGGCTGATGGGGTTTTCCATCAAAACATACCGGCACTCGTCGTAGATGTGGTCCTCCTGACGGGTGTCCACATCTTCCACGTTGCTCTCGTCGTAGACCAGCGACGGGATGGTGCGGATGAAGTGCCTGCAGGTCCTGAACACCTGGAACATCGGCCGGCCCTCCCCGTCAAAGGCCAGGCGGTAGTGCATCTGCATCTTGCCGGCCAGCCGGGTGTTATCCGCCGCCGCCCAGTGGACGCCGTTGGGCGGACGCTCCATCATGGCGGCGATGCTCTCGCCCCGGCTCTCGTCGAAGATGGCCGGGTCGGCCACCCCGCGGATCACCCGTCCCCGCAGCGCCGGGTCGTTCTGCTCGGCCTCCCGGATGCGCCGGGCCTGCTCCACCGGGTCCAGCCGCAGGCCCTCGTTGGGCCGGCCGCTGCATCCGTACAGCTCCTTGATCCGGTAGATGCGCCCGTCCTCGTCCACCGCGTACCACCCCACCGAGAAGGGCCGCGAATACCCGAAGTCGTATCCCCGCCAGATCCGCCAGTGCCTGGGGATGGCAAAGGGTTCCACCACATGGGTCCACCGCTGGTCCCGGTAGTGTTCGGGGTCGTTGCGCCATTCGGTGAACACCTGCCCCGAAAAGCTGTCCCAGCTGCCGTAGAGCAGGGCCTGCTTTTCCGCCTCGGGCAGAGCCGCGAGGTTGGCCAGGTAGTCCGGGTCGTTTTGCAGCAGGGCGGGGTTGTCAAAGACGCTGGAAGGGATGAACACCCTTGCCCGCCGGTAGGTGCGGGCCGTGCCGTCGGGCATCCGCACTTTGTACTCCTCCCAAATGGGGGTGCCGGGCGGGGCCGGCGTGATAAACCGCTCTTTCACCCAGCCGTGGCCCACCCCGCCGGGGTTGGTGGTGGCCCGCATATACACCCGCGTGCCGGGCCCGGTGGGACGGTTGCGGCTCATCATGTAGCTGTACTCCTCCCATTCAAAGTGGGTCAGTTCGTCAAACCCGATGAAGTCGAACGCTTTGCCCTGGTAATTGGTCCGGTCCTTGGTGTACTGCATCGAGCCGAAGTAGACCTTCGCCCCGCTGGGGAATACCCATACATGGCTCGCCGCGTTGTACTGCGCCCCCGGGAACGCCCGGCGATAGTAGTTCATGCTCTTGTCCATCAGGTCGCTCAGCTGGGGGAACGTCTTGCGCAGGATCAGCGCCCGGTAGTGCGGGATGTGTACCTGCCGCAGCGCCTCGATCACCAGCGCGTCGCTTTTTCCGCCGCCCGCCGCGCCCCCGTACAGGGCTTCCGGCTCGGGCCGCTCCATAAAGGCCCGCTGCCGCGGCTGGGGCTGCCAGACCACCGGCGTCTGTCCGTTCATGGCGTTTCCTCCTTTCCATCCTGGACGGGCGGCAGCAGCACCACGCCGCATTCGCTCCCGGCATTGCTACCGCCCTGCTCGCCCAAACTCCTAGCCACGGCCGCCAGGTCTTTGAGCACCGCGGTGATCTCCTTCAGCGCCTTCATGTCCCCTGTCCCTTCCACCCGCCTGCGGGCGTCCAGGGCTTTCGCCTCTTTTGCCAGCAGTCCGCTCAAAAGGTCGGTGGTCCGCTGCAGGTCGCGCAGGCTGCCGTTTTTCTTCTGTGCCATTCGCTTCCTCCTTTCCGCCGTGTCCCGGCCGCCTGTCCACAGGGTACCACCGTTTCGCTTTGCCCGACAGCGCGTCCTTTCAGCGCCCGTTTTCTGCGCCAAAAGCCCCCGTTTCCTTTGCCAAAAGCGCAAAAAAAGAAGGCCGCCCTGCGGCAGCCCCTTTTTTCTTTCGCTCCATTATGCTACAATAAGCGCAGTTCCTTTATTATTTTCTATTGCATCAAGAAGGAGGCCCCTATGTCCCACCGCGAACGCAAGCTCACCCCCGCCGAGCAGAAGCGCAAAGCCGCCTTCGAGGCCACCTGCGCCGAAATGGCCTGCGCCGGCTACCGCCAGAAAGATTTTCTCATCGGCGTTCTGCAGGCCAACACCCTTTCCCTGCTGGTCATGCTCCCCTTCCTGGCCCTGGCCGCATGGGCCTATGCCCCGTTCATCGCCGCAGGCGGCAGCTTTTTTCTGGACGGGCAGTTTTTCCTGCTGTTTTTGGCCATCCTCGTCCTGCTGGTCGTCCATGAGTGCATCCACGGCCTGACCTGGAGCCTCTTTGCCCCGAATCATTTCGCCTCCATCTCCTTCGGCGTCATCTGGAAGGCCCTGACCCCTTACTGCACCTGCAACGCGCCGCTCAAGCGCTGGCAGTACGTCCTGGGCACGGCCATGCCCACTTTGGTGCTGGGCATCGGCCTGACCGCCGCAGCCGCTGTCCTGCATCAGAACGCGCTGTTTCTTTTGGCCGAGATCATGATCCTCGGCGGCGGCGGGGATTGCCTCATCATCCTCCATATGCTCCGCTACCGCCCCGCCGCTCCCGACGTCCTCTGCCTCGACCACCCCTACGAATGCGGCTTCGTCGCCTTTGAAAAAACCGCCTGACCCATCCCGGAGGTACCCAATATGCAACTTCTCTTCATCCGCCACGGCGAGCCCGACTACGTTCACGACACCCTGACCGAAAAAGGCTGGCGGGAAGCCAGGCTCCTGGCCGAGCGCATCGCCCCGCTGGACGTCAAGCAGTATTACGTCTCGCCCCTGGGCCGCGCCCAGGACACCGCCCGCCCCACCCTCGAGCGGGCCGGCCGCACCGCCGTCACCCTCGACTGGCTGCGGGAATTCACCGGCCGGGTCCGCAAGCCCAACCTGCCCGGTCAGGACAGCATCACCTGGGACTGGCTGCCCCAGGACTGGACGGCGGACGAGCGCTTTTTCAGCGACCGCGCCTGGACCCAGAACGAGATCATGGCAACGGGCACCGCCGTGACGGATTACGACGCCGTCATCCGCCAGTTCGACGCCCTGCTGGCCGCACACGGCTACCAGCGCGAGGGCCGGCTCTACCGGGCCGTCGCTCCCAACCACGACACACTGGTCTTTTTCTGCCACTTTGCGCTCGAGTGCGTCCTTCTCAGCCGCCTCATCAACGCCTCCCCCATGGTGCTGTGGCACGGCCTGTGCGCCGCACCCTCCTCTGTCACCACCGTCGCCACCGAGGAGCGCCGGCCAGGCGCCGCCTATTTCCGCGTCCTGCAGTTCGGCGATATCTCCCACCTGTACGCCCACGGCGAGCCGACCTCTTTCATGGCCCGCTTCCGGGAGTGCGCCAGCGACCCCTCCGTCAACGAAACATAAAAAAGAGCGGCACGCCCACAGCGCGCCGCCTTTTTCATGCAAACGGATGGTTTTACACAAAGTCCTCCCGCATGGGGGTGAAGATATCCAGCAGCACCCCTGCCTCCAGGCAGGTGCATCCGTGGACCACGCCGTCCTCTTTCAGCATGGTGTCCCCTGCGTGGACGGTGCGGGTCTCGCCGTCGATGGTAAAGGCAAACGTCCCCGACACCACATAGGTGATCTGGGTGTGGGGGTGGCTGTGCAGCGCGCCCACCGCGCCCTTTTCAAAGGTGTTTTCCACGCACATCAGCCCGTCGTTGTAGGCAAGGATGCGCCGTGTGACGCCGGCCCCGCCGCTCTGGGGCAGCACCTCGTCATGGGGGACCCAGCGCTGTTTCTTTTCGGTCAGTTTCATGGTCTGTTTCTCCTTTCACAAAAGGGGCGCGGACGGAAGCCCGCCCGCGCCGTATTTCAGTTTTTGCTTTTCGGGATCAGCCGAACCAGGCCGGGGTGCACTGCGGGATATAGCCGAACATCTTGGGGATGAACAGGCTGATATCGGGGATAAAGGTGATGAGCAGCAGGGCCGCGATCATGCACAGATAGAACGGCATGGTCGCCTTGACCACAGCGCCCATGGGCCGCTTGGCCACGGCTGCGCCGATGAACAGGACCGAGCCGACCGGCGGGGTCAGCAGGCCGATGCCGCAGTTCAGCATGACGATGATGCCGAACTGGATGGGATCGATGCCGATGGAAGTAGCGATGGGCAGCAGGATGGGGGTGGCGATCAGGATGATGGGGGCCATATCCATGATGCAGCCCAGGAACAGCAGGATCACATTGATGAGCAGCGCCAGCAGGATCGGGTTGTCGGTCACGCTGGTGATGGCGTTGGCCGCCAGATCAGGCACGTGCAGGGCGGTCATGCAGTAGCCGAACACGTTCGAGGTGGCGATCAGGATCAGGACGATGGACAGGGTGTGGACAGCGCTGTCCAGCTCTTTCCAGACGCCCTTCAGGTCCAGGCCCTTGTAGACGAACAGGGCCACGAACAGGGAGTAGAACACGGCGATGGCGGCCGACTCGGTGGCGGTGAACCAGCCGGCGGCAACGCCCACGACCACGATGATGATCGCGCCGGCCGCCCAGATGGACTGGCCCAGCTGATGGATCAGGTTCTTGACGCTGAACTTGTCGCCGCGGGGGTAGTTGTTCTTAACGGACAGGATGTAGACGCCCACCATCAAGCTGACGGCCAGCACGCCGCCGGGGATGTAGCCGGCCAGGAACAGGCTGCCGACCGAGATGCCGCCGGCTGTGGTGGCGTAGATGACCATGTTGTGGCTGGGAGGCACCAGGATGCCTTCCACCGACGAGGTGATGGTGATGGCGGTGGAGAAGTCTGCGTCATAGCCCTGGTCCACCATCATGGGGATCAGGATGGCGCCCAGAGAGGCGGTGTCGGCTGCAGCCGAACCGGAAATGCCGCCGAAGAAATAGGAGTCCAGAACGTTGACCATGCCCAGGCCGCCGCGCATCCAGCCGACGCAGGCATTGGCCAGCGCGACCAGTTTATCGGACAGGCCGCCCGAGCCCATCAGCATGCCCATCGTGATAAAGAAGGGCACGGCCATCAGGCTGTACGAGCTGATGCCTTTGACCATCTGCTGGCAGACGGTAGCCAGGCTCAGGCCCTGGTACATCAGGCAGAAGATCGAGGACAGCGCCACCGAATACGCGATGGGGAAGCGCAGCAGGATCATGACCAGGAACGAGACCAGAAGGATCGCTATTGCGGGTACGTTAACTGCCATATCACACTTCCTCCTTCAAGCAGATGCCGATGCAGGTCCCATCAGGCCATGTCGACCAGCTGCTGATACAGGTCCTCCAGTCC
>ERZ1643247.84-NODE-84-length-129625-cov-134.915027_pt1 | contig 129625 bp, 110 predicted proteins | sample MGYA00579264_ERZ1643247 | MGnify/ENA primary metagenome ERZ1643247 (study PRJEB29033, sample SAMEA4952262) | chicken gut metagenome | biome: Broiler Chicken; feature: Gastrointestinal Tract; material: Caecum | place: Ireland | collected 2018 | study: Broiler... | reverse complement strand
TAGAAAAATGAGCCTGTGATCCCGGCATTTGCCTTTTCACAGACTCTTTTTCATACTGTAGAAATAAAAAACAATAGCATCAAGGCAGAATATGTCCCGCAGCAAGGTACAACCTGTACCACTCTTCCCTGCTAAGACAGATGTCTCCTCCGGCAATGATCTCCGACAGACGGCTTTCTTTTGCCGTCCCGGCTAATATCCAGTATATTTTTCACCAATTACCTTTTCTTTAAAAATTTGAACTATGCCCTTCCAAATATTCCTTTATTAATGGCAGCATATATTCTACAGACTCCAACTGTGTTTTTGCTTCATCCACTGATGCTATGAAGAAATCATTATAATCGCTTTCCTCTCTTTTCATTTTTAATCTTGCCAAACGTCTGCCCATTTCTCCCGGAAACTTTCCAGTGGCAACGAACTCTTTATTGAAATATGCCACAACGTCTTTATGACGTTTGAAATCAATGCTTTCCAACGCAAGAACAGCACGTACTCCATAAAACACCGCATAATAAGAACGATTAATACAATCTCTATAAAATCCATTATCAAAACACATTTTTGCACTTTTGTAAGTTTCCTCTGCAAGAGAAAATCTATATTTTGCTAATTCCATGTCCTTATTCATATCATGCACTAAGCCTTACCCCCTCATCTCTAATGTTGCGATAATAAGGCAAATTATCTACCCAATAGTTAAAATGATCTATATTAGTTATTACCGGGGAAATATCAACTCCATACTTCATCATAAAATCAAAAGCAAGATCACTGATCTGATCTGAAATCTTCTTTATTTCTTCTTCTCCCAAATAGACCAGAAGCATTACATCGATATCCGAAAGTTCGGAATAACCGCCCCTTACATAGGAACCATACACAATAACACTATCAAGCGAATTACCCAGGATTTTTCTTACATTCTTTGCGAAATCCTGTATTATATTTGAAATATAAACTGGCATACAACCTCACCACTTTCTTAACGATAATTAAAATATTTCTTTCCCTCTATATTACTTCCATTATATCTTATGCCGTAAAATTTGTATATCAAATCATAAAAAAGAACTGCCTGGCTTATTCTATCTGTAGTTTTTTATTCCATTTTTCATACAGCTTATCAGCAAAGGTTTTAAATAGTCGGCTGTTCCATAAGAACCTTATTGTAGCTTTATAACTATTTTCTATTTTTATATTCCCCTCTGAAATTATATGGTAATACAACATATCCGGGAACGTTATCTCTATGCAATTTTTGCACATGCCATAATGTCATGATAACGCCTCATTTCTTTATCATTTTATAGTATACCACTATCCAGGCTGAATAGACTAATCCAGTGGCAACAATTTATTTGCGTTTTCTTTAATTGTAGGAACATATTTGAAATATAATATATGTTTTGTTTCAATATGATGCGGCAGTTATGATAGTTTAGGTTTCTCTCAAAAAGCGAAAGCAGCTGCACATCCCGTGTACAGTCTGCTTCCGCTTTACATTTTCCTGTTTTATCCATGCTGATGCAGATACTTCTCCCTGGTAGCCAGTCCGCCCCGGATATGCCGTTCCGATTTATTCACGTCCAATACTATACGGGCACGGGCAGCCAAGGAAGGATTGATCTGGAGAAGACGCTCAGTAACATCCTTATGTACCGTAGATTTCGACACCCCAAATTTCTTCGCCGTCTGCCTTACCGTAGCTTTCTCCTCAATAATGAAATTTGCAATCTCTATAGCACGCTCTTCGATATAATCTTTCAAGGAAAATCCCCCGAAATCTCTACTTTTTACAATCTATGCAAAATAGTTCCGGGTCATGCCCCTATACTTCGAAGGCATTACTTCATCTTCTATACATCCAGTTATATTCTTTTTTCAGCCTCTCATATATCTCAAATGCCACCGGACAGACCTCGATCACATCCAGCACGCTGTAAAGACTCGCCCACCTGTCCGGCTGATCCGTATACGGATATTTTTTGCAGCTTTCCGGCCTGTAATCACCCAAACGACAATTTCCATTCTCTTCCAGGAAATCACAGGGTACGTTTTTTGTCTGATATCCGTCTTCACTGTCACCTTCCATCAAATATTTTTCCATAAATTGCTCTTTTGTAAGTTTCATATATTCCGCATCTCTAGCAAGATCTTCTTCCGGGATACTCCCATGGTACATCTTGCAGCAGTTTCTACATCTGCTGCAGTCATATACGTCAAATAACTCTTTATGCAGCCTGTGAAACTGTTCGTCTAATTCCCTTTCATCAGCATTCCCTTTCAGGTAAATGCGGAATTCATAATTTTCATCTCTTTTTTTCTTCGCTTCATACCTTATCTTTCTAGGTGCGATCATTTTCATTCCCCTTTTCGTAATCCTTCTCATTTCAAGACTTACTCACAAGTCCTGTCTGCAGATCAGTGATAATGTCTCTAACTACAATTTTTCCCTTCCAGGACTCCCGTATCTCTATTCTTAAAACCCCGCTTTCCGCATTTCATCCATCATAGCCGTCCTTCGGTAATACATTCCCCGCCAGTTCTCTGCAATCTCAGACGCTTTTTCTTTCCCACCCGGATATCTTCGGATCTTTTTCAAATATTTCATTAATTCTCTGTACCGTTTTCGATTACCTGCCCTTTCCGCTTCATGGCGCAGATAAGAAATATAGATATCCCGTACCTGCTCCGGAAATTTCTCTTTCAGCACTTTTTCATATTTATCCAGATTATAAATGAACGTTTCTTTTCTAATACACTCCAGCATGGATTCGTACATTCCTTCTTTCTCCATAAATGGATACAGGATATTATAATTTTTAGGATTTTTCAGAATCTGTTCCCTATAATCCTCCCACTCCTTATCTGTGCAGACCTCTTTGAGTTTATAAATATGTACCAGATTATTTTGCGGACACTCAAAGACATAATACAGCAGTTCTTTTTTGTACCCTTCTTTATCCGGCTGAGTTTCATATATAGAAATCAATTGCTCGCTGTACCGGGCAACCAGCCCCGGATACTCTTTATCCAGAGTTTTACTTTCCTGCAATATCCGGATTGCCTCATCCAGATTGCCATTGTCAAGGTTCTCCTGTATTTCCAGCTCTCTTACCGCCGAAAATCTCCAATGTCGCCTGCGGTATTCTCTGATTTCTTCCTCCGGAAAATCCAGCCGTTCCATGAGTTCCAACCGCTTTATAATATTATTTTCATAGCCGTGGCGAACGCTCCATGTACTTCCACAGTCCGTGGACAACGCCTGCATTTCGATCCTTTCATCCAGATCCTTCAGCATTTTTTCTAACATTTCCCTGTTCTGAAATTCATGAGTCAGGAAATCTTCCATATAATCTTCCAGGTAATCTATCACGTAATTGCATGACAGATGGCTCATAAACCAGGAAAACATTTCGTTTTTTTCTTCTTCACTGCAATTCTCCAGTATTTCTTTCCATTTATCATAACATGCATTTGCGACCTGGGATGTGCCGCCGTCGGAATCATCGATATCTATATTTCCGATGGTTCTGAAAACATAGTTTGTCAGTTCAAATGCCTGCCGATAGCATTTTCGATCAATCAATGTATCTACTTTATCTTCCAGATAATTCTCCAGCGCCCAGCAAAAATCCCAGGCATTCCGGTATTCAATATAACCGCTCCTGTCGCCGTACTCCCATACGAGCTGGTTTACGCCCTGTTTCAACAGATCCATCTGTTTCTCATCTATCTTTACCGCATATCTGGTCATTAGTATATTCTGTATCTCACTATTCTGCGCAGCAATCCCCTTTACAAAGGAGCGTAATTCCTCTTCCGGGATCCTTTCAATAATTTCTTCCACTTCTTGTTCCTGATCATCCTGACAAGTCTCTTCTGTCAGAATATCCTCTTCACTCTGTTCCTCAATCTCAAAGAGAACGGCTGCCATATGCTTACAATTATTTCCACCTTCTGCGTAGGGGCAGGAGCAGTACATCTCACAGATCCGTCCCCCTTCCATCTCAATATCTACTTCGTAATCCTCCGTCCCCTCTACAACCCCATGATATCCATGTTCTGTTTTATGGAGTTCCAGAACTGCGCCATCAAAGTAATACGACTCTCCACGATCAAGAATATGCTCCTGAAACAAGTCTTTCCAGTCACTCATAAAAATTTCCTCCGGTGTAAGCAAATACATACTACAATTCCAGGCTATTGTCTTTCAGCAGAAAATCATACTCACTCACTGTTGCAATCTTATTTTCATCCCATGTCATATTCGCCCTAGTCTCTCCCATTGTAATATCTACTTTCCCAACTCTGTATACTTTTCTTTATGCCCATATGCTTTTTCCACCGGATATTTTTCTCCGTTTTTTCTGACTTTTTCCTGAATGATCTCATCCATATCCAATCCGCATGTATCCGCCATTAGAATACAATAATTTAATACGTCTGCCAGCTCTTCCCGGATTTTTTCCATTTTGTCCTTGCACCAGACATCATCTGCACTCCACTGAAAGATTTCCAGCAGTTCTGCCGCCTCCAAACTGATAGAAATTGCCAGGTCTTTTGGGTTATGGAACTGTTTCCAGTCTCGTTCATCCCGAAATTTCAATACTTCGTTAATTGTTTCTTGTTTCATGATCTTTGTCCCCTTTCCCGATTACTCTGTATCTACATATTGTGAAATATATTCTTTTAAAGCAGGATCGCACACATAAAGGTATGTGCCGTGGATTCCTCTGGTCATCAGTACATAGTAAATATGCTGGATATATTCTTTAAGTTCTTCATATTCTGCTGTTCTTTTTCCGTTTTGGTCAAAATAGTTTTCAGGTCTGATTATAATTTTTTTCTTAACAGCATCATATCCAATCTCGTTGCCTATAATAATAAATCCATAATTCAAGTCATAGCCCTGAACAGAATGGATACAGCCTACTTCATCAATTGCCCCTTCAGAAAGCACCCAGCCTTCAGTACAATGATTCCACTGTTTTTTTATTCCCTGGATTTCGATATCGTACAAAGATTTGTTCTTTTTACTGATCCAGTCCCATGCATATCCGGCCGCCATTCTTACCAATTGAACTTCTTTTTCTTTTCGGTACATCAGGTTATTAAACTTTTCGAAATCTGTCACTAATTTCAGCTCATAATCTGCAAAAGTTTTTTTCTCTTTCACACACCCTTTTAAAAGATCTTTCACATAGGTTATATAATCGTTTCCGCCTTTTACCCGCATTTGTGTAAGAAGATTGTAATAAGATAGTATCCTTTTTGACTGTTCTCTTCGCATTTTATTTTGAAATCTTTTTACATCAATACCAGATGGACCGACTACTTGCATTTCATCATAAAACAGTACCGGACATTTACATTGATGCAGGATCCAATCCAGTTCATCGCTTTCTGTAGTTAATCCGATCCGTTCACAGCTCTTTTTAAATGCTCCCATATATGAAATGTTCTTGTACTGGTGCAACCGGTGTGCCTCATCTACAAGGAGTATATCATAATACTGTTTTGTCACATCGGAAGGAGATAAAATATCCGATGCTCTGAGGCCATAAATACTCTTAAAAATACCTTTTAATGTCTTTCGCAATGAAGTCTGTGGTACTACAAATGCGATTTTTTTCCCTTTGAATTCTTCACTGTCTTTCAAATATTTCATTAAGAAAATAGCAACGATTGTTTTTCCGCTTCCAGGCATTCCATTTACAACAATGGTTTGATCCTCTCCCTGTTTTAATGATCCGATAATTTCTTCTACCGCCATTCTCTGATCATCATTCAGTTCTTTATATGGGGAATATTTGAACAGATCAGAATTTTCAAGCTCTTCTAAAGAATGTTTTACTAACTTCGCCCGCTGCAGACTGCGCCATAAAACTTGGAACTTATCATCATATTCTTTTTTCCCGTAATATTCTTTATCGGCCATCCCCGCGTTTTTATTACGAACCTCATAAAGTTCATCCGCCGCTATATACTGGATAAGTTTCGATTCATAATCAAAGGTAACCGACTGATTAAATTTTGAAGAGTATATAAAATATACTTTATCAAAAATACGTTTATCGACAGAACTATAGTGTTGTGACATGCGGTTTTTCACATGATTAGACTGACCAATATATGCCTGTTTTCCATTTTCCAATATGTAAAGCATAGGCCAGTTAGACAAATAGCTTTCATTTCCATATTTCTGTTTTTTAAAATCTCCTTCTGTTATCTTAAACATACTTTTTCCTCTGTCTAATATTGCATCATCTTTTGTATAAACACTTTAAATTTTAACATAACAGTAGCCACTTATCTATACAAATAAACTATCTATATCAATGATCACTCACACCTGATACCCCAGAACTCCCAGGTTTCCGTATCGATCACCGGAAACTCCTGAGTCCCAATAGGCCTGCCGTCTCTATATGTGGAAAAGACATCACAGGATATTACATTCCCCTCTCTGTATATCTTCTCTACCGGGGTATGCCCCACTATCTGAAGGAGCTTACGGGGTTTGTACATTTTTCCCCTTTCATACTGCGGTCTAAGCCATATAGGGGACATATCATTCCACATCAGATCGTGATGGAACTCGTTGATCTTCCGGATTGCCTTATTTTCATCCTTATACTCGAAAGGACTCACCAGGCTTTTCACAAAATAATCCAGCACGCCGCCATGGCAGAACAATACATTGTCAATTTTCTGAATATATTTTATTTCATTTCCTTCCGGCAGAGCTCTATGAAGCTCCAGCAGTTTTTCCTGTACTGTCCGGGCCGCCGCATGGCTGTATCCGCTCTCTCTTTCATTCCACAGATAACACAGATCATGATTTCCATATGCCCAGAGAGCATCCGGATACCTTTTAGCAAACTCTATAGCCGCATCATAGGTCTGTACATACAGACCGATATCATATTCCCGGCCCCAGTCATCTGGTATATCCATAAGACATACCGCCTGATCGGCTTCTCCTTTTTCCATAAGTTCCAAGGCCTGGTAAAAAAGATATGGTTTTAAATGAACATCTGGTATAACAAGTACTCTCACTGTCAGACACCTCCTTTTTGCAGATTAACAAATCATCCCCCAGAATCTCTGTCTCCATGATCAATAACCACGGTCCTTCCAGAGATCCTGAGGGATTCCTTATCTTTTCAATATTCCTTTTAAACAGAAGCTGTTGCTCTCCCCTGTTCCTTTAGAACAGGAACACCGCCACTCCATAAGCCGGCAGCGGATATGCGAAAGAATATGGTCTTCCGTCGCACTCTTTCTTTACTGCCTTATAGACCAGCTGTTCCTTATGCTCATGACCGCCGAACTCCGGCTCCCGGCTGTTCAGGATCAGCTTGTACTGTTTCCGTTTCGGCACGCCTACCCGGTAGTCGTCTCTGGCCACAGGGGTATAGTTGATCACAAAGAGAAGGTTGTTCCTTCCTGTGGGGGACAGACGGATAAAGCTGTAAATGCTTCTTGTAGCGTCGTCGGCGTTGATCCATTCAAAGCCCTGGGGATTGGCGTCGTTGGCGTACAGGGCAGGATATTTCTTATAAAGAGCAAAAAGCTGTTTCACATAGTTCTGGAGCTGCTGATGGCTCGCCTCACCCAGAAGATACCAGTCCAGTTCTCTCTCCTCGCTCCACTCCTGATACTGGCCGAAGTCCTGTCCCATAAACAGCAGTTTCTTTCCGGGATGGCCGATCATATAGGAATAGCCTGCCTTCAGGTTTTCAAACTTGTCCTGTCCAAGGCCCGGCATCTTGTTGATCATAGAGCATTTCAGATGGACAACCTCGTCATGAGAAAGGACCAGGATAAAGTTCTCGCTGTAAGCGTAAGTAATGGAGAAAGTCATCTTATTATGGTTGTATTTTCTGAAATAAGGATCCAGTTTCATGTACTCCAGAAAGTCATGCATCCATCCCATATTCCATTTCAGGCTGAAGCCCAGGCCGCCGTCCTTGGGATCTCCGGTAACCAGAGGCCAGGCGGTGGATTCTTCCGCGATCATCACAGTGCCTTTGTTCTTTCCAAGGACCACGGAGTTTAAGTGCCGGAAGAACTCAATGGCCTCCAGGTTCTTATTTTCCCCGTATTTATTAGGCACCCACTGGCCCTGCTGCCGTCCGTAGTCCAGATACAGCATGGAAGCTACCGCGTCTACTCTTAAGCCGTCAACGTGATATTCCTGGATCCAGAACAGAGCATTGGCGATAAGGAAATTTTTCACTTCATTTTTGCCATAGTCGAAGACTTTTGTACCCCAGTCCGGATGTTCGCCCTTTCTGGGATCTGCATATTCGTAAGTGGGGGTTCCGTCAAAATTGGCCAGTCCGTGAGCGTCTCTCGGGAAATGGGCAGGAACCCAGTCCAGGATGACCCCGATCTTGTTGCGGTGCATATAGTTGACAAAATAACGGAAATCTTCAGGAGTTCCGTAACGGGAAGTGGGAGCATAATAGCCTGTCACCTGGTACCCCCAGGAACCGTCAAAGGGATGCTCTGCGATACCCATCAGTTCCACATGGGTATATCCCATTTCTTTCACATAGTCTGCCAAAGCGTGGGCCAGTTCCCGGTAGTTATAGAATCCTTTGTCCTCTTCGTCTTTCCTGGGATGTTTTTTCCAGGAACCCGGATGGACCTCGTAAATAGCCATGGCGTCTTTTTTCACGTCAAACTCCTGACGTTTCTTCATCCATGTGGCGTCAGTCCATTTGTAATTGGTAATATCCACTACCTTGGAAGCCGTGCCGGGACGAAGTTCAGAACAGTTGGCATAAGGGTCGGCTTTATAAAGCTTTTCTCCTTTATAGGTGGTGATACAGAATTTATAGAGATCCCCTACCCGCACCTTTGGAATAAAGAGCTGATAAATCCCCATATCATTGTCACAGCTCATCACATTTGCTTCCGGGTCCCAGTCGTTAAAACTCCCTACTACAGAAACGCCCTTTGCGTGGGGAGCCCACACTGCGAAGAAAACTCCCTCTTTTTTTCTCTGGGTTCCGGGATGGGCTCCCAGAAGCTTATAAATTTCATAATGTGTTCCCTGTCCGAAAAGATACCGGTCCAGTTCCGTTATTTTCATATTGTTTCCCATAAAAATCTTCCCCTTCTTTGCTAAATTCAGGAACGTCCTTCATTCCTGCCCCGGTCCGGGTTCTGGTCTCTGTCTCAAGTCAGGCCTTCTCTCTGCCATCTCCCGGCCCTGTCTGTTCCTTAACGGATCTCCAGGAACAGACTTCCTGCGGCTTTTACGGATACATGGAGCTTTCCATTTTCCACTGCCGCTTCTTCTCCTGTCTCCAGATCCACATAAGTTTTATCTGAAAATGGAACAGGTATATACATTTCTGCCTCCTGCTCGTCATTGTTCACTGCTGTCAAAAGCCCCTGCTCCTCTGTAAATCTTGCAAAGGCATACTGCCGGTTGGTAAGCAGCAGTTCCCGGTAACGGCCGTAAGCCAGACACTGACTGAATTTCTTATGGATCTCTCCCAGCTTCTTCACCCACTCCATGATAGGAGAATCCTTTTCTTTCTCCAGATCCTCCATGGTGAGAGCAGGCCGCAGAGGATCATCATTGCTTCCCTCTTTTCTTCCTTCAATTCCCCATTCAGATCCGTAATAGAGAGAAGGGATTCCCGGAAGTGTATATAAAAGAGTATACACCGGATAGATATGATCCTTCTGATTCAGCTTGCTCATGATCCTGTCTACATCATGATTATCTACAAAAGAGTAAAGTTTCATACCTTTATAGATACCGCCGTTCTCATCAAATTCCCGGCGGATGGTATGAGCGATCTCAAAATAGTTGTGATCATTATGTCCGGAATAAAGTCCTTTGTGAAGTTCATAGTTGGTAACGCTGTGGAGCATCTTCTGGCCATCCTGGATATATCGGCTGTAATCCCCATGGATCACCTCGCCCATAAGCCAGAAATCCTTTTTCTTCTCGCCGGTCCGCCGCCGCATCTCCTCCATAAAATAAAAATCCAGGCAGTCTGCGCAGTCCAGACGGATGCCGTCAATATCAAAAGTATCGATCCAGAAATCGATCACATCCAGAAGATAATTCCTTACCTCCGGATTCTGAAGGTTCAGGTTCACCAGTTCAAAACAATTTCTCCAGGCTTCATAGCCAAAACCGTCATTATATGGATTGTTCCAGCCGAAGTTGATTCCCTTGTACCATCCGCAGTAAGGAGAATTTTCCCGGTTTTTCTGGATATCCTGGAAAGCGAAAAATTCTCTTCCCGTATGATTGAAAACTCCATCTACCACCACCTTGATATCCAGGTCATGGGCCTTCTTAACAAATTCTGCGAAATCCTCGTTATCTCCCAGTCTTCTGTCCACCATTTTATAATCTCTGGTGTCGTATCCGTGAGTAGTAGATTCAAAAAGAGGTCCTATATAGATCGCCGTGCATCCCAGTTCTGCCACATGAGGCAGCCATTCGTCCAGAAGATCAAATCTGTGGACTACCTGCTCTTCCCGGTTCTCTCTGGGCGCCCCGGTCATGCCAATAGGGTAAATGTGATAAAATACTGCCTCTTCATACCATGCTGCCATTTTCATTTCCTCCTGTTATGAATATATTCCGTATAAAAACTGATGTACAATCTCATAAGTAGTCTCATTGGAGATCTCAAATTTTTCATTCTCCGAAAGGCCATAGCTTACTGTCATAATATGGTGGTTCAGGACTCCCGTGAATCCTACTGCGAAAAGCTTCTGTCTCCCGCGCATATTCCCAAGCTGGGATGCTGCGTTTTCAAAGATCCCTACAATAATATTATAATAGTTTTCGATGAAAGGGGAAACTGTTTTATAAGCTTCATTTTCTCTTCCGGAATAAAACAGCGCCAGCATAAAAAGATAAAACTTTTCATGAGACGCGGCGTAGTCAAAAAATTCCCTGGCCACTTTATAAAGGACTTCCGGAAGACTGGCGTTCATCCTGGAGGCTTCCAGCACGCCTTTCTCCAGGATATTATATCCTCTCTCCAGAAGATTTCGCAAAAGTCCTATCTTACTTCCAAAATAATAGTACAGCGTAGGTTTTGTGACCCCTGCCCTGTCTACGATCTCCTGAACTCCCACTGCATCATATCCTTTTGCATAAAACAGATCCAGCGCGGCATCCAGAAGCAATTCTCTGTTGTCTATAAGGACCACCGCCTTTACTTATGATGTTTACGATAGGACTATTATACCAATCGGTATATAAAAAATCAACACTTCCTTGTGAAAAAAGAAAGCTTCCCATATGGAAATGGAAAAAGCAGCAAAAACAGCTCTTTTGCCGAAGCTGTTCCTGCCGCTCTTCCTGTTTATTCTTCTATTCTATTTTGATAAAGCTTGCGCTTGCAGGAGGAACTGTCAGGGTTCCATCTTTCAGCACAGCCTCACCGTTGTTGGAATACAGAACTTCTTTTCCATCCTCAGCTTCAATCTTACAGGTAACCTCTCTGTCTGAAGGGTTCAGCGCCACTATGATAGTCTCTGTCTCTCCGGTCCTCTTATAAACCAGGGGATAGGCATTATCTTCCGCATAAAGAAATTCTAAAGGCGCGTTGCTCTGAAGAGCCTCATGTCCAAGGCGTACCCGGATCAGCTTCTGCACCTCATGGAACAGAGAAGTTTCTTCTGCCATCTGGGCCTCCACGGTGGGCCGGTTTTTGTCCGGATCGATCATAATGTACAGGTCTTCCGGTTTTGCGCTGGAGAACCCGGCATTAGTGGTCTTATCCCACTGCATGGGAGATCTGGCACCCGTCCTCTCATATCCTCCTTCTACGGAGCGGATGCCTGCCAGATAGTGCATACCGATCTCGTCTCCATAATAGATAAAGGGAGCTCCCGGCATAGAAAGGAGAAAAGCAAAAGCGATCTTTACTTCCTCGTCATCCAGTTTTTCTTTGATACGGGTCATGTCATGATTACCAGAAGGGATACAAATCAGTCCCTTTCCGTTGGTCTTTCCATAATTTTCCTGATAAGTTCTTACAAAGTCACCGATACTTCCTTTTCCCTCTCTCTTAAAATAGGGGTTCTCGCTGCGGAACAGATCCATATAATGGGAAGGTCCGAAGTGGAGAAGGAAATCCATATGATATCCTCCTTCCAGGGACTTGTCCGGCTGTCCCCATTCGGAGATCATTGCAGCCTCAGGAAATTCTTCATCTAAAAACTTACGGAAATTCTGCCACAGTTCAATAGTTCCCTTGCCGTCCTCGTCATTTTTCACCAGGGATCCTGCCATATCCACACGGAAGCCGTCGCAGCCCATGCCCAGCCAGAACCTCATGATATCTTTCATAGCCTCTCTTGTAGCCATAGCCTCCGGAGAGTGCATATCTTTCTGCCAGGATTCTGTAACCTTATAAAATCCGTAGTTCAGAGCCGGCTGGGTAGTATAATAATTTGCCGCACAGGAACCGTCTCTGTCGGAAAGTCCCCGGATACAGCCTTTAATATTGCCTACATTTTCAAAGCCCTTCCATGCCTTGTCTGTCCAGATATAACGGTGGGTAAATTCATTTTCTTCCGGGCTTAAAGAAGCCTTAAACCAGGGATGTTCAATAGAAGTATGTCCCGGCACCAGATCCAGGATCACATGCATTCCTTTTTCATGGGCCTTAGCGAAAAGCTCCTTCAGATCCTCGTTGGTCCCATATCTGGGAGCAGCCGTGTAATAATCTGCCACATCATAGCCTGCATCTGAAAATGGGGAAACAAAACATGGATTCAGCCAGATGGCGTTGCATCCCAGTTCCTTTATGTAGTCTAACTTTCTGCTAATCCCCTGAAAGTCTCCGATACCATCCCCGTTGGTATCCAGAAAAGTCTGAGGATAAATCTCATAAAAAATCGCGTTATCTAACCACTTGGGCATAATAGAATTCCTCCTGCTATAATCTTCTGTTTAACATTTTATTACAGGCAGATCCCGAATTCCTCCATTTCTTTGATTAAAAACTGCAATATTCTGACTTTTGAAATCACGGTCATAAATCCGGATTGCAGTCCTTAGAAATTCTTCTTATCAGATCTTAAAAAGCTTCTCTCCATTCTTTCTGGTAGTCTCCACTACAGTCTTATAAGAAACTCCCTTTATCTGAGCAATGGTCTGTGCCACATAAGTAAGATACACAGAACAGTTCCGCTTCCCTCTGTAGGGCTCCGGAGCCAGGTAGGGGGCGTCTGTCTCCAGGAGCAGATAATCCAGAGGAGCATATTCTACTACTTCCTTCAGACGCTTTCCGTTCTTAAAGGTAACTACGCCTCCCACTCCCAGATAATAACCCATGTTCATGTATTCCCGGGCATGTTCTTTGGAATAGGAATAGCAGTGGATCACTCCCCTGAGATGATCCGCCCGCTCGGCTTTCATGATATCCAGAGTATCTTTGGCAGCGTCCCGGCTGTGGACGATAATGGGAAGTCCTGTTTCTTTTGCCAGATCCATCTGCCGGACAAACCATTTTTTCTGGGTCTCATGGTTTTCTTTATCCCAGTAGTAATCCAGGCCGATCTCCCCTATGGCCACGATCTTCTCCCTGTCGCAGTAGCTCCGCAGTTCTTTCATATCCTCTTCCGTAAGGCTGCCCACTTCGTCTGGATGGATTCCCACCGCACCGTAAACAAAAGGATACCTTTCCGTAAGGGCTACGGTATCTCTCACTCCCTTTAAGGAAGCCCCTACGTTTATGATCTTTTCAATCCCATGGCTATGCATAGTCTCAAGAAGTTTTTCCCGGTCCTTATCAAAAGCTTCATCATCATAATGAGCATGTGTCTCAAATATCATGGATCTTTCTCTCCTTCAGTCTCTTATGAACAATCTGGCGGAACAAGGCGTAAAGTATGGAAGTCAGCGGGATAAATACCAGCATTCCGACCACACCCATAAGATTGCCGCCTACAGTTACTGCCATCAAAACCCAGATAGAAGGCAGTCCCACCGAACTTCCCACCACATGAGGATAGATCAGGTTTCCTTCGATCTGCTGGAGTACCAGGAAAAGGATCACAAAAGCTACCGCCCGCATGGGATTTACCACCAGGATCAGAAAGGTTCCCACAACACAGCCGATAAATGCTCCAAATATAGGGATCAGGGCCGTACAGGCGATCACCACCCCTACCAGCAGGGCATAAGGGAATTTCAGGATCGTCATGACCACAAAAAACATAGTTCCAAGGATCACAGCCTCCAGACACTGACCGGTAACAAAATTGGAAAATGTCTTATAGCTTAAAGAGGCTATCTTCAGTATCTGCCGCACCACCTTGCCGGGGAAGAAAGCATAAAGTACTTTCCGGATCTGCACAGACAGTTTTTCCTTCTGCAAAAGGATATAGCACGCAAAGACAAAAGCGATAACAAAATTCATCACCGAATTGATCAAAGTCATAGCAACACTGAAAGTAGTGCCCAGCACATTCCCCGCACCGTTTCTCAGAAAATCAATGCCCGTCTCTATGATCCTGTCCCAGTTAAATTCCAGGGAACTGAATACTGCATTGATCTGCTCTTCGATAAGATCGTTATTTTGGAAGGTCTCGGTAAGCCACCGCTCCATTTTGGGTATGGCAACCTCGATCTGCCTGCTCAGACTGGCAAAGGTACTTCCTATTTCCGGGATCAGGACCACCAGCACGATCCAGATAACGACGATCACAAACAGGATAGAAAGCACCAGGCTGGCAGGTCTTGCGATCTTCTTCGCCTTTCCTCTTTCCTTGAGCTTTCCAAAAAGCCTGTTTTCCAGAGCATGCATAGGCACATTCAGGATAAAGGCTATAGCGCCTCCCAGGATAAAGGGGAACACCAGATGCCAGACAAACATCACTCCCGCCGCCACGCTGTTGATCTTTTGTACGCAAATATAGAAGAGCACTGCGAAAACGATCAGCAGCATAATGTTCTTCATATCCTTTTTGTTCAAATCCATACACATCCTCCCTTTTTCAGGCTGCGCCCCGCAGACAGTCTGCGAGGCGCATTAAAGCATTGCTTATTTCTTTATCTTCATGCGGATCCATTTGATAAGCTGGATCACCGGAAGATTCGCTAAAGCCAATCCATACATGATCAGCAGCTGGGTAAAGCTTAAGGTCTGTACTTTAAAGACAGAATCCAGGGCCGGGATCATAACCACGCCGGTGATCAGCACCAGCCCCAGCAAAAAGGCTCCTATCAAAGACCGGTTATTGAAAAATCTCTTGGTAAAAATTACCGGTTTGTCAGATTTACAGTTAAATCCATGGACCAGACGGGAAGTACACAAAGTACCGAAAGCCAGGGTCATAGCCAGAGTAGTGTTTTCCTGATAACCGATATAAAAACCGATCATAGTCATAATACCGATGACCAGACCTTCAATCCCGATCTTGGAAAGGAAATCTTTGGTAAGGATCGACTCATTCATAGGTCTTGGTTTATCGTTCATAACCTCCGGATTATGAGGTTCCAGTCCCAGGGCGATAGCCGGAAGACTGTCTGTCAGAAGGTTGATAAACAACAGGTGTACCGGTGCGAAGGGTACGGGAAGTCCGGCCAGGGAAGCATAGAGTACAGACAGGATACCTGCAAAATTTCCGGAAAGGAGGAACTGGATAGAACTCTTAATATTCTTATATACATTCCTTCCGTTTTCTACAGCTTTTACGATAGTGGCAAAATTGTCATCTGTAAGTACCATAGAAGCGGCATCCTTGGCAACTTCTGTTCCGGTAATACCCATAGCCACGCCGATGTTCGCCTGTTTCAGAGCCGGAGCGTCATTGACGCCGTCGCCGGTCATGGCTACGATATTTCCTTTATCCTGCCATGTACGCACAATACGGATCTTGTGTTCCGGTGAAACACGGGCGTAAACAGAAATTCCTTCCACAAAGTTCTGCAGTTCTTCGTCTGTCATATTCTCAATGACCGCGCCCTCGCAGGCTTCTGACTCATCTTTCAGGATACCGATCCTCTTGGCAATGGCTGCCGCCGTCACCTTATGGTCTCCGGTGATCATGATCGGCTTAATACCTGCACGGATACATTCGGCAACTGCGGCCTTGGATTCTTCTCTTGGCGGATCCATCATGGCGATCAGACCTAAGAAGGTCAGGTCGTATTCATCCTCCACAGTGATGGTTTTCTCTTTCTCAAATTTCTTATATGCAAAAGCAAGGACACGAAGACCGTTTCTGGAAAATTTCTGATTCTGCTCTTCAATGATCTTTTTATCTTCTTCAGTAATAGGACATGCCTCGCCGTTTTTCTGGATATGGGAAACCCTTCCCAGAAGAACGTCTACTGCCCCTTTTGTTACCATAGTACAGCCGTTTTTCAGATTATGCAAGGTGGACATTAATTTTCTGTCGCTGTCAAAAGGAACCTCGCTGCATCTGGGATATTTTTCACGGATAGTCTCAGCAGGACATCCCAGTTTGTCTCCCAGATTGATCAGAGCTGTCTCTGTAGGATCTCCGATCTCTTCCCCGTTTTTATTCGTGGAGTCGTTGCACAGGATACTGTGGCGGAGAAGCTGCTTCTGAGCCTCGTCTTCCAGATCAATGGAAGCTGCAGGGATCTCTTTTCCCTCTACATAGTAGTCTTCCACAGTCATCTTATTCTGTGTGAGAGTTCCTGTTTTATCGGAACAGATGATAGATACACTTCCCAGACCTTCCACAGCCTGAAGCTTACGGATAATGGCGTGTTCCTTTGCCATCTTCTGCGTACCGAAGGAAAGCACGATGGTAACGATAGAACTAAGCGCCTCAGGAATTGCCGCTACAGCCAGTGCTACAGCAAAAAGGAAGGCGTCTGCCACTCCCTCTCCCCGGAATACGCTGATGGCAAAAAGGATGGCGCAGAACACCAGGATCAGGATTGAAAGTTTCTGTCCGAAATTATCCAGGTTCATCTGAAGAGGCGTCTTCTTTTCAGAAGTATTCTTTAACAGACTGGCGATCTTGCCCACTTCTGTGTTCATACCGATGCCGGTTACCAGGAAGGAACCTCTTCCGTAGGAAACAAAGCTTCCTGAAAAGACCATATTGGTCCTGTCTCCAAGAGGAACTTCTCCCTCAATAGCGTCTTCCATTTTTTCCACGGAAAGGCTTTCACCTGTCAGGGCGCTTTCGTCTACTTTCAGACTGGCGTTTTCCAGGATACGCCCGTCAGCAGGCACATAATCTCCTGCCTCCAGCATAACAATATCTCCTATCGTAACCTGAGAAGAAGGGATCTTGATCACATCTCCTCCTCTGACAACCTTGGCTTCAGGAGCCGACATGGCTTTCAGACTGTTTAGAGACTGTTCTGCCTTTACAGTCTGGACTGTTCCCAGGATCGCATTAATGGTAATAACGATCAGGATAACAATAGCGCTTTCTGTTTCTCCCAGGATACCTGATACAATAGCAGCGATGATCAGGATGATCACCAGGAAGTCTTTGTACTGCTCCAGGAAAATCTGGGGTATGGTCTTTTTCTTGCCTTCAGCCAGAGCATTGGGACCATATTTTTTCTGATTCTGTTTTACCTGTTCTTCTGTCAGAGGCTGGGTGCTGCCGTTGACAGCTTTCTGTACCTCTGTCCTGGACATTTGGTAATACTCTTTCATGCTTCTTCCTCCATTCGTTTTTCCGAGCCGCTTATTCCCGGACTCTTTACTGATAGTTTGTTTCGTAAAGGTCTTTATATGCAAAAAGCGAGACCTTTACTGCACGTTGATATATGCAATAAAAGTCTCGCTGTTTCATCACGACACGGATGAGAGATTTCTCATCGAGATTGACGATGCCGCAAACACCGGTGAAGGTGCCAGCTACTCCCTTTCATTAAAAATGATAATAAACGATTAAAAAAGCCTTGTCAACCCCTAAATTTTCAGCAGCTGCCGCGGTAAACGGGGTTTTAAATGGCGCGGGCTGAATCCTTTTAGCAGATTTCCGCTCCTGCAGGCATATCCTTATCAGGAGTCATCAGAGCCAGCTCTCCGTCAAGACCTTCTGCGCACAGGATCATACCTTCGGAAAGAACGCCTGCCAGTTTGGCCGGCTTCAGGTTTACCAGTACCATGACTTTCTTTCCAACCATATCTTCCGGTTTATAATTGGATTTGATCCCGGAAACGATCTGTTTTACCTGGCTTCCGATCTTTACCTGGGAGCAGAGAAGCTTTTTGGATTTCTTTACTTCCTCGCAGGCAATGATCTCTCCTACCTGGAACTGCATTTTCATAAAATCATCAAAAGTTACTTCCGGTTTTGCCTCAATGTCCACAACAGGGGCTGTTTCTTCCTCTTTTGGTTCCTGCTCCTTTGCCTCCTGGGCTCTCATAACTTCTACCTTTTCCATAACCTCTTTCACGTCCAGGCGGGCGAAGAGGATCTCCGGCTTCTCGGTCACTTTATTTCCCGATGGATACAGTCCGAAGGAGTCCAGCTCCTCATAAGTTCTCTTTGGAGCATTGAGCTGGGTAAGGATCTTCTCTGTAGTACCCGGCATAAAGGATTCCAGAAGAGTGGCGCCTACGCAGATTCCCTCTACCAGGTTGTAGAGCACTTCTGCCAGACGGTCTTTCTTAGCCTCATCTTTTGCCAGCACCCATGGCATGGTTTCGTCGATATATTTGTTGCAGCGTTTAAATAAGGTAAAAATCTCTGTAATAGCGTCGGCCACCCGGAGGTCTTCCATCTTAGCTTCCACTTTGGCCTTTGTACCCTGGACAACAGCTTTCAGCTCCTCATCTACCGGCTCTGTCACTCCAGTGCTCTTTACCACGCCGCCGAAATATTTATTGGACATGGAGATGGTCCTGTTTACCAGATTTCCCAGGGTATTGGCCAGCTCAGAATTTAATCTCTCTACCATCAGTTCCCAGGTGATCACACCGTCGTTTTCGAAAGGCATTTCGTGAAGAACAAAATAGCGGACAGCGTCTACCCCGAAGAAGTCTACCAGCTGATCGGCATAGAGAACATTTCCCTTGGACTTGCTCATCTTTCCGTCTCCCTGGAGCAGCCAGGGATGGCCGAACACCTTTTTCGGCAGAGGAAGTCCCAGAGCCATCAGGAAGATGGGCCAGTAAATGGTATGGAAACGGATGATGTCCTTTCCGATCAGGTGAAGATCCGCCGGCCAGTATTTTTCAAACTGCTCTGTGCTGTTTCCATCACAGTCATAACCGATCCCGGTGATATAGTTGGTCAGTGCATCCAGCCATACATAAACCACATGTTTTGGATCAAAGTCTACCGGGATTCCCCATTTAAAGGAGGTTCTTGATACACACAGATCCTGAAGTCCCGGAAGAAGGAAGTTATTCATCATCTCATTCTTTCTGGATACCGGCTGGATAAATTCCGGGTGCTCATTGATATATTCAATCAGTTTAGGCGCATATTTACTCATTCTGAAGAAATAAGCCTCTTCCTTCGCAGGAGTTACCGGACGTCCGCAGTCCGGACATTTGCCGTCTACTAACTGAGACTCGGTAAAGAAAGACTCACAGGGAGTACAGTACAGCCCTTCATAATATCCCTTATAAATATCTCCCTGATCATAAAGCTTTTTAAAGATCTTCTGAACCTGTTTTTCATGATAATCATCTGTAGTCCTGATAAACTTATCATAAGAAGTCTCCATCAGATCCCAGATATTCCTGATCTCACCAGATACCTTATCCACAAACTCCTTACAGCTGACCCCGGCTTCCTCCGCCTTCAGCTCGATCTTCTGTCCATGCTCATCCGTTCCTGTCTGGAAAAACACATCATATCCCTGCTGTCTCTTAAACCTGGCAATACTATCCGCCAGAACCGCCTCATAAGTATTCCCAATATGAGGCTTCCCTGAAGTATAGGCAATAGCCGTAGTAATATAATACTTCTTCTTATCCATTTTACTTTCCTCCTGACTCTTAATTATCCCTTATACAAATCTCTCAAGCGCCGTTTGAGCCTTAGGCTCAAACCAGCCCATCCCCACATCCAGCACCTGACGGCTTTTTCTTTTCGAGCGGCCACTGTGTTCAGGGGAATCCTGCTGTCTTTTATGCGAATTTGTCGAGCACGGTTTGAGACCTTAGGCTCAAACCAGCGCAGACTGAGCAATAAAAGACAGCAGGATTCCCTCAATACACCCCACACCCCCGCCCCTCCAAAAGAAAAAGCCCGTCTCCTCTGTTTCCAAAGAAGACGAGCCCGTTAAAACCCGCGTTACCACTTCTATTCATCTGCACCTCACAGCACAGACCTCATCAGGTACATTTTTATATACCTTACCGCTGTAACAGGCGGATCCTGTCGCAGCCTTGGCACGATCCTGTGCTTCGGTGCGCCTCTCAGAAGCCATCTTCCCTCTATTCCTGTCTGTCCCCTCTCAGCCCAGGGAGACTTCTCTGTGAACACAAAATAAAGGTACTCTCTTCGTCACTGTGTTTTCCTATGTGTTATGTTAACATATAGCCTAAAATTTGTAAACACTCTTTTCTATGGGGAGTTTAAGCAACTGCAAATTTCCCGAGAACTTCCTCAAAATGAGGCGCTGTGCCGTCATATCTTACGTGAAGATCCTGATCGCAGTTCAGGCTTAACACACCTAAAATAGATTTTCCATCAACTACAAGACGATCGCTGACAATATCAATGTCAAAGTCACAGCGGCAGGCAGCGCTGACAAACTCTTTCATCTCTTCGATATGATGAAAACATACTTTCTTTTCATTCATATTTGCTTCCTCCTAAGTCGTTTCTTATAATCAGGTTTCCATCTATCAGCCCTTAGGATAAAACAAATTTATCCAAATTTCAACAACTATTTTTACGTTTTTTCTAACTTTTCTCAGACAGTTCCTCGTGCTCCCGGCTCAGTTTCTTCACTATGCCTACGGCTGCCAGGATCGCGATCAGATTGGGGATCACCATCAACCCGTTAAACATATCTGACATATTCCATACCAGATCTACTTTCAGAGTGGAACCTATCAGGACAAAGATCACCACCAGAAAAGCATAAACTCTCACAGCCCTTTTTCCGAAAAGATGGCGGACATTTACTTCTCCGAAATAGTACCATCCGATTATCGTGGTAAAAGCAAAAAACAGCATACAGACGGCAATAAATGCATTTCCAAAAGATCCATAGGAGGAGTTAAAAGCCGCCTGAGCAAGAGCCGATCCTGTCTCGCCTGTGGAAAGAGCCCCTGTGGACAAGATCACCAGAGCTGTAAGAGTCAGGATCACAAAGGTATCGATGAAAACACCCATCATGGCAATGATCCCCTGATCTGCCGGATGTTTTACATCCGCAGTGGCGTGGGCGTGAGGTGTAGAACCCATACCTGCTTCATTGGAAAACAGCCCTCTAGCAACGCCGAAACGCATGGCTTTCTGGACAGTAACCCCTGCGGCCCCTCCTAATACAGAAGAAGGCGCGAAAGCTCCCACAAAAATATCGTGAAAGGCCTTGCCCAGACCTTCCAGGTTCATTCCCAGAATGATCACACAGCCTACAATATAGATCAGAGCCATCAAAGGCACCACCTTTTCCGTAACTCTGGCGATCCTGTTGATCCCCCCAAGGAAGATCACTCCGGAGATCACAGCAATTATAATTCCCATTATGTAAGGTTTTATCCCGAAGGCTGTATCAAAGGAACTGCCGATAGAATTGGACTGTACCATATTCCCCATAAAGCCCAGAGCCAGGATGATAGCCACTGAAAAAAATCCTGCGAGAAATTTCCCGAACCTGCCTTTAAAGATGTATTGTATATAGTACACCGGGCCTCCAACGATAGCGCCGTTTTCCTTTTTTCTGGTATACTGGGCCATAACCGCCTCGCCGTAAATTGTGGCCATTCCAAAAAAGGCGCTGACCCACATCCAGAAGATGGCTCCCGGTCCTCCTGAAGCAATCGCCGTAGCGGCTCCGGCAATGTTGCCTGTTCCTACCTGTGCGGCAATGGCTGTAGCCAGAGCCTGAAAAGAACTCAGGCCTTTTTCTGTACTTTTTCCATGGAGAGAAAAGTTTCCGAACATCCTCTTCATTCCCTCTCCGAATTTTCTTACCTGGATAAACTTCAGGTTTATGGTATAAAAAATCCCTGTCCCCAGAAGCAATACCAGCAGGGCTCCGTCCCACAAAAAGGAATTCACCCGTTCTACGATCTGCGATAAAATTTCCATGTTACCGTCTCCCTCTTTTTCTTATTCTTTTTCATGCTTCTCTCCGGGGAAGACAGAAAATAGGGTTTCTCCCTGTACTTTTTACAGAGCTGATTTCTTTGCCCCATTCCAGTCCGAGACCCTCACAGCACCGCTAAATGGACATGCGGGCATGTCCCCTTGGCTGGCTGCCTGCGGGAATAAAAAAGAGCTACTGCATGATCCTAATGCAATAGCTCTCTGAAGCTTTCTTAACCCGAACCTTTGTCCGGTCTTCTGATCTCACTGTCCTTTTGCCTGAGAGATTCACAGATATGCTTTATCTGCTTACACCTTCGGCACCCTTAACGGGATTCTCCAGAGAGCCATCCAGATACAGTCCTGTCTCCTTTTGGAAACCCCTGAGAGTATTACTCCTTCGGTGGGCCTTCCGGCCGCTTTCCTGCACCCTTCAATTGGCACGATATACTGACGGAACGCTCTCCGTCTTTGTAACAACGGTCACCATTATAGCACTTACAGAAACTTTGTCAATGTTCTTTTGTATCTTTCTTATCGTTTTCGGATATAAAAGATGTTACTTACCAGAAAACTGCTGTGTTTTTTCACATATTCCATATACTCCTGGATATCCAGAAAGTACTCTTTTCCCCAGGAAGATATCTTCAGATATTTTCCTTCCATAGCTGTAACAGTAACAAAATGGGCGGCCGCCTGGCAGACAATACTATAGTCCTCGCCCTTTTTCACATAAAAATTCAGTTTATTTTTCCTGCGGAACAGGGAAAGATTCGGCCCTATGGCAAGGATCACCGGAATATCATGGGCCAGCATGGCCGCTGTCCGTATCCAGATATTTCTTCTCAGCACGCCAAAGGAAACCTTCAGAGGTATCCTGCTTTTGCGAAAATAACGGTTCATGCCTGCGGCCAGCAGCCACACAGGCATTCCAAAACCAGGGATCACCGGAAAATACCGGCGGTTCATGATCCTGACCAGTTCCTGGTATCTCTCCTCTTCCAGGATCCCCCGATCTTCTTCCTCTTTAAATTCTTTCCCCCGGCAGTATTCTTTATATAAACTTAAATACAGCAGGGTATCTGTTCCAGCGATCACTCCGCAGCCGTATTTTTTCAGGATATTTCCGGAAAACCAGCCCTGATTTCCTCCATAGGACAGGCTTCCGTCTTTCATAACTGCCACATAGGGATATTTCAGACGAACCGTTTTCATATTATGTAAACCTCGTGTTTTCTAATTCTATTTCCATCTCTTCCGATATTTTCACCGGACCGCCCAGCGTACACTGGATGATCTTTCCTTCCTTCTTGCGGACCTCTGCGCGGATCTCTCCCCCCGGCTGGCGCAAAGTATAAATAAAAATCCCTTTCTTTTCCTCTCTGGATAAATAGACCGCCGCTGCCATGCTTCCGCTGGCACAACTGCTTTCCCAGATCAGAGAATCTGTGTTCTCCACATAAACAGCCGGGATCATCCTGTCTTCTTCCAGGAACATGATCCCCCAGGCTCCGCAGGGACAGGCTTTTCTGGCTTTTTTCAGAACTGTTTCCACAAATTTTGTATCTCTGGGTTTTCCAGGAACGATCATATGACAGATCCCGTCGAAGACCACCATACAGAAGCGCTCTTCACCGTCTGTCTTCAGCAATTCCATTCCTTTAGGAAGAGGCATATCGATCCTGCTGGTGCCTGCTTTTATGTCTGCGGTCACCTTTAACAGACTTCTGGAGCCGCTGACATCTACTTCCAGTTCCTGCCTCTCCTTCCCTGCCTGCTGACACTGAAGATACCCAAAGCTTCTGGAAGCATTTCCGCAAAATTCTCCGCCCATCATTTCCATTCGAAAACCGCCCCGGGCCTTCCTTTCTATAAAGCCTACCTGCTCGCCTTTCAGGTCTTCTCTGGCAAGAAGCTGTCTGGCTATAAACGGGTACTTTTCTCTCTCCACAGGAGTCGTTACAAAAATGGTAATATTCCCTGCCGGATCAGCTACGCGCACCTTTATCCTCAATGGATTTCCTCCTCTCCGGACGCCCTGATATCGGGACTTTTTTAAGTCTTTCAAAAAAAATTCTCTGGTAATATCATATCATGAATTTTCCATATCGACAATTATCATAAGCTATGATATATATTGTTATATAACTATTCAGACATAGGGATTCGGACAGAGGAAAGGGGCGCGATCTTGCCTGCCAGATTTTTTCTCCATCCGGACACATCTGGCTGAACAGTGACTTTGTTATATTATTTCATTCTATTACAGGGGGGATTTTTACCATGCCAAAGAAAGACACTTCCGTAAATCAGATTACGGAAGGGGTTATATGGAAACAGCTACTGATCTTTTTCTTTCCCATCATGCTGGGAACCCTTTTTCAGCAGCTTTATAATACGGCAGACGCCGTAGTCGTAGGACGTTTTGTGGGGACCAAAGCTCTGGCTGCAGTGGGAGGTTCTACCGGCCAGATCACCAACCTTATCGTAAACTTTTTTGTTGCTCTGGCCTCCGGCGCTACCGTTATCATCGCCAGATATTACGGAGCAAAAAACAAGAAGGATCTAAATGATACTCTTCACACAGCCGCCGCCCTGTCCATTGCAGGAGGCATCCTTACCACAGTGGTGGGGGTTGCTCTGGCTCCTATCCTTCTTAAGATGATGAAAACACCGGCAGATGTTATGCCGGATTCTGTTACTTATCTGCGGATTTATTTTGCAGGTATTATTTTTGTGTTTATTTATAATGTAGGCTCTGCGATCTTAAGAGCCGTGGGAGATTCTACCAGACCTCTGTACTTCCTGATCGTCTGCTGCTTCATCAATATCTTTCTGGATATCCTTCTGGTGGTAGGCTTTCATATGGGCGTGGCGGGAGCCGCCATAGCTACCGTGATCTCCCAGGTGGTCAGTGCCATTCTGATCATCCATGCCCTTATGAAGTCTACAGATATGTACCGCCTGGAACCTAGGAAAATACGTTTTCATAAGTTTCTGCTGGTATCCATTATCACCATCGGACTTCCTGCCGGCATCCAGTCTATTATGTATAATATTTCCAATATTATCATCCAGACCTCACTGAACAATCTGGGAACCGATACTATGGCTGCCTATACTGCTTTTGGAAAGATCGACGCCATTTACTGGATGATTTCCGGAGCCTTCAGTGTCTCCATTATAACTTTCATCGGTCAAAACTTTGGCGCAGGTAAATATGACCGCATGAAGAAAAGCGTTAAGGTCTGCCTGCTCCTGGACTTTATCGCCTCCCTGCTGGTCAGCGCTCTGCTGCTGTTTCTGGGACAGTATCTCCTCCGGCTTTTTACCACAGACCCGGAGGTTATACGGATCGGCATGGAGATCATCAGGATCATCGCTCCATCCTATGTGCTTTTCATTTTTATTGAGATCCTGTCCAGTGCATTAAGAGGCATGGGCAATGTGCTGGTCCCGATGATCATGACCTGTACCGGCGTGTGTATCCTCCGGATCCTCTGGATCTTCCTGGCAGTGCCTCACTGGCCGGGAGTAAAGACGATCCTGATGAGCTATCCTATTTCCTGGGGACTTACGGCAGTACTTTTTATTGTCTATTATTACTTTGATCAGAAAAAATTTTATAAGACCCACCAATAAGGAGATCTTACTTTATGAACCTGAAATTTAACGGAGATCAGGACCTGATCCGGTCCGTAGAAGAAGGCAGCCGCCTACTTTTATCTGAAAAAAACCGGGACCAGGCAGCCGCAATGACCTTTTTCCTGGAAAAAGCCTCTGAAGATTCCGGCAGCTCTGCGGTAAAAAAAGGCGGTACCTGTACTGTCCGCTTCCAGGAACCTGCCCAGTATTTCCGCCTGTTTAATTATGCCCTTCACCATAGCAATGAAGATTTTTCATTGGAAGAAAAGCCTTATTTCCCCAGACGTGGATTTATGCTGGACTGTTCCAGAAATGCTGCGGCTAATCCAGGGAAACTCAGATCCCTGGTCCGCAGACTGGCCAAAATGGGCATGAACCAGCTTTTCCTCTATATGGAAGATACTTATGAAGTGCCAGAGCATCCCTACTTCGGCGCCTACCGGGGCAGATACACCAGGGAGGAACTTCGGGATCTGGATAAATACTGCGCCCTTTTCGGCGTTGAACTGGTCCCCTGTATCCAGACCCTGGCCCATCTCCACAATTTTCTCCGCTGGCATGATTCCAGGCTTCTTCGGGATACAGGAGATATTTTAAAAGTAGGGTCCGGGGAAGTCTATGCTTTCATCCGCAATCTGCTGGAATCTCTGAGGTCCTGCTTTTCCACCCGGAATATCCATATCGGCATGGACGAAGCTCATATGCTGGGGCTGGGAAATTATCTCAGGGAAAACGGCTATGAAGAAAGTTCTGTGCTGATCCGAAGGCATACGGACAGAGTACTGGAACTGTGCCAGGAAACAGGCTGGACGCCTATGATGTGGAGCGATATGTATATTACCGCCAACACCGGAGGAGGTTATTATAATGTGAAGGCTTCCACAGATACCTCCGGCTGGGAAAAACCGCCTAGGGAGCTGGGAATGGTATACTGGGATTATTATAACACCAGAAAGGATATCTACCACCATATGCTCCGGGTCCACAAAGCTCTGTCAGACCGGGTGATCTTTGCCGGCGGGATCTGGAACTGGAACGGAATTTCACCAAACTATGGAAAAGCCTTCTGCTGCAGCCGGCTGGCCCTTGAAGCCTGCCGCCAGGAAGGCATACAGGAAGTCTTTGCCACCGGCTGGATGGACAACGGCGCAGAAACGCCTATTGATGCCATTTATCCAGGGCTGGCCGTATTCTCTTTCCTTTGTTTCCATGAGGATCTTTATGAGGAAGAACTGAGCGCCTATTTCCGCGACTGTATAGACGCCGAACTGGAGGACTTCCTTCTGCTGGATATGCTGGACGCCCTGTTTAAAGGCTCCGGAAAAAATCTCACTGCGGACAATCCTTCCAAATATCTGCTGTATCAGGATCCCATGCTGGGAATTTTTGACTATCATCTGAAGGATACAGACACAGAGACTTATTACCGCGCGCTGGCTGATCAGCTGAAAGTTCCGGCAGATGTCCCTGGAGAATATCAGGAATTCTTCCGGTTCTACTATTATCTGAGCCTGGTCCTTTCCCAGAAAGCAGACCTGGGGGTCCGGATAAAAACCGCTTACGATGCCAAAGACTTATCCACATTAAAAGAAATTTCTGAAGAAGTTATCCCCAATCTTCTCCGAAATCTAACGGTTATGCACACTTCCAGAGAAGCCCTCTGGTTTGCGGACGCCAAGCCTTTCGGCTATGAGCTGTTGGATATCCGTCTGGGAGGAGTAAAAACCCGTCTGGAAAGCTGCTGCCGAAGACTCCGTAGTTTTCTGGAAGGCAGAGTTGAAAATCTGGAAGAACTGGAACAGGAGCGTCTCCCCTACTGGGAACTGGGTGATGCCAAACCTCAGGATCCGAAAGCAGAGTTAAGAGAAAATCTCTGGGATAAGATCATCAGCGGCTGTGATCTGGTGGATACTGTGTAAAGCAGCAGCTGTCCGATTTGGTGAACTGGTTATTATTTTATACTAAAAAGGAGGGATTACACCCTCCTTTTTCTATCCATGATCCTACAGAAGATTACCGCCACGCCTGTACTCACCGCTGTAGCTGCGATGGCAGGCCCTACAATGGCGGTGGGATCTACACTGCCATACTGGCTCCGATAAGCAATGATATTGACCGGGATCAACTGTATGGAAGAAATATTGATAATGAGAAAGGTACACATCTCATTTCCCGCAATCCCTTTTTTTCTGGGTTTTCCCGGCGCTTTTCCGCCTCTTCTGTCTTCCTCCAGATTTCCAAGTTCTTCCATGGCTTTCAGGCCGAAAGGAGTGGCCGCCCAGCCAAGTCCCAGAAAATTGGCGATCATATTAGCGGATATATATTCTAAAGATCTGTGTTCTTCCGGTATCTGCGGAAATAAAAAATGAAGCAGCGGTCTCATTGCATTAGTAAGGCGGTCCACTAGGCCGGAGGCTCTGGCGATCTCCATCAGTCCTACCCACATGGCTACAATCCCTGCCATGGTAATGCAGAGAGATACTGCCTCTTCTGCTGAGGAAAGGGCAGCCTCCGTCACTTCATTCATATTTCCTGTAATTCCCCCATATAGGATTCCCGTCAGGAGCATACCGCCCCAGAGATAATTCAGCATAGATAACTCCCAAAGTTTCCTTAATGAACTATATGAGGGATTTTCTGAGATTATAAGTCTATTCTTCCACAGCGGCTCCTTCCAGGGCCTCTGTCTGCTCACCGGTTTCCAGGTCTTCTTCCAGGGAGGACCGGGTCTGTGCCGCTTCTGTACCGTACTGTTCCGCCATGCTTTGAGAATACGCCTCTAACCGGGAAATGATCGCTTCTCCCGTATCTCCTTCCACCGGCACCGGCTGATAGTCGTTGATCCCCTGTTCCCAGGAAGAAGACACCTTCACCGGAATAATATTCGTCACATTCTCTTCCGTCAGTTCTCCGTCTTCCAGAGTAAATGTCTGCTGATAGATCATGGAATCCATATCGCTGGGAGAGGAATTTCCCCCAAAGCAAAAGTTTGCCAGGCTGTAGACAATATTTTTCCCTTTATAGGTCTCAATGCCCTGAAGCACATGAGGATGATGTCCCAGTACCAGATCTGCTCCATGGTCAATGGCCGAATGAGCCAGCTTCACCTGGGTCTCGTTTGGAATATTGGCTCGTTCGATCCCCCAGTGAAAACTGGCAATTATGATCTGAGCCCCCTGTTCCTGAAGGCTCTGGATATTTTTGATCATATCTTCCTCACAGGCTTCATGGGTATCCAGTTCGTAGGTACCCAGAAGGCCTACCTTGACCCCTTTTATTTCCACAATAGCGGTTCTGTCATAACCGAAAGTGGAAATTCCCGCATCTTCCAGGGCCTGGATAGTGTCGGTATAACTTTTTTCTCCATAATCATAACTATGATTATTAGCCAGGTTCGCGGCTTCTACCGAACCTTCTGTCAGGATCTGGACATATTCTTCATCTCCTTTAAAGGCATAGACTTCATTTTCTTTTCTGGATGTTTCCTGGGTCAGCGTCCCTTCCATGTTGACAATAGTCAGGTCATCCTGGGAAAATACAGGCTCTACTTTCTGAAAGAAATATCCCGGATCCTGTTCCTTCTCATACTTTGCCGGAAGGCTGGTAGGGTAATAGAAATATTCATCCGTACCCAGGGTACAATCTCCCGCCGCGCTTACCGTAAGGCTGACCGTCTCCGGTTCCTGAACAACTTCTTTTTTCTCTGCGCCGGCAGCCTTCTTTTCTTTTGCCTCAGCACTGCCTTCCGCCATTCCCCGTACTGCCAGGACCAGGATCAGCAGGACCAGGATCCCTGCTGCCCCTCCTCCCAGGAAGATTTTCTGTCTGCGTACCTGACGGCGCCGCAGTTCTGCTCTGTTTTCCCGTTCCTTCTGTCTTTTTCTTGTGTTTTCCTCCATAATTTATCCCCCATACTTGCTCATGCCGGACTTATGATTCCTGAAGCAGGATCTGGTAAATATCCCGTTTGCTCACCCCCCGGTCCTTTGCCACCTGCTTCATCGCCTCCTTCTTATCCATGCCCTGTCCCAGATACAGTTCCATGTGTTCCGCCACAGACATATCCTCCCATTTTTTTCTCTCTTCTTTATAAATCTCTTCTCTGGACTTTCCCTCCAGGACCAGAACACATTCCCCTTTGGGCGGATTTTCCTGATACCATTTCCAGGCTTCCTCCAAAGATCCTTTAAAAACCGTTTCATGTTTTTTGGTCAGTTCCCGGCAGACTGCGATCTTCCGGTCTCCCAGCTCATGAAAAAGCTCTTCCAGTGTCTTCACCAGACGATGGGGAGCCTCATAGAGGATCAGGGTCCTGGTATCTGTTTTCATCTCTTCCAGGATTGCCCTCCGCTCTTTTTTCTCCTGGGGCAGAAAAGCCTCAAAAGAAAATCTCCGTGCAGGAAGACCGGATATAGTAAGAGCTGTGATACAGGCAGCCGGCCCAGGTACCGCGGTGACCGGTATTCCCGCTTCCCAGCACATAGCCACCAGCTCCTCGCCGGGGTCTGAGATCCCCGGTGTTCCCGCATCGGTGATCAGGGCTATCTGCTTTCCCTCTTCCATCTGGCTTACCAGCCATCTTCCCTTATCGTATTTGTTATATTCGTGATAGCTGGTCATAGGGGTTCTGATCTCAAAATGGTTCAGAAGCTTTCTACTGTTCCTGGTATCCTCCGCCGCGATCAGATCCGCTTCCTTCAGCACCCGCAGCACCCGGAAGGTGATATCTTCCAGATTGCCGATAGGGGTTGCACATAAATAAAGCTGTCCTTTCATTTTTTCCACTCCTGTCCGTAAATGTCCAAAACTTCCCTGGTATATACACCGGGAGCTTCATAAACGATCAGAGGCTTTTCCACCGTCATTCTGGACCGGCCGCCTCTCATACCCTCTATCAGTACCAGATTTGGTTCTTTGTCCACATAAGGATGTACCAGACGCATCCTTTTGGGTTCTATCTTATAATGGATCATGGCCGAAAGTATCTCTGCCAGCCGGAATGGCCGGTGTACCATATAAAACCTGCCCTTTGGCCGGAGCACCTTTGCTCCCTGCTCTAAAATATCTTCCAGGGTGCACAGTGTCTCGTGACGGGCAATAGTCTTCGCCTGATTTTCTCCCGTAAGCCCATGGCTACCGATCATATAGGGCGGATTGGTCACCACCACGTCAAAAGAGGAACCTCCGTATATACTGGAAGCTTCTTTAATATCTCCAAGGGTAATGGAAATATCCTCTTCCAGATGATTATAGGCCACGCTCCTTTTCGCCATTTCCGCGCTTTCCGGCTGTATCTCCAGACCTGTGTATCTTCCCTGGGGATACCTTGCCTTTAATAAAATAGGGACGATCCCTGTGCCCGTCCCCATATCCAGCGCTTTCTCCCCTGGTCTGACTTTTGCATACCAGGAAAGAAGCACCGCATCTATGCCAAAACAAAACTGCGAAGGGTTCTGTATCAGCATATATCCGTTCTGGAGGTCATCCAGCCTCTCATTTTCTCTGATCAGTCTGTTCTCTTCCATGAATGGATGATCCTTTCTCCTATTTATCTTTTTCCAGTTCTTTTAAGGCTTTCATCTCTTCATCACTGATCTTCACCTTTTTCTGTCTGGATTTGAATTTCAGCTCTGAGGCCTGATATTCTCTGACTTCCTTTTCATCATCTACATCCACCACCACTTTTACCAGCTGCCGGAGGACATTAACGCTCTGGACCTCTCCCTTCAGACCGTCCGGAGTAGTGACTCTGTCTCCTGTATTTGGCAGCTTTTTGTTCAGTTCCTCATAGGTTTCTTCCTCATTTTTCAGACAGCACATCAGCCTGCCGCAGACCCCGGAAATCTTAGAAGGATTCAGAGACAGATTCTGCTCCTTTGCCATTTTTATGGAAACAGGGGCAAATTCTGAAAGGTAGGTATGACAGCATAACTCTCTTCCGCAGATACCAATTCCTCCCAGGATCTTCGTCTCATCTCTGACGCCGATCTGCCGCAGCTCGATCCTGGTCTTGAAGACCGCCGCCAGATCTTTTACCAGCTCCCGGAAATCGATCCTGCCGTCAGCAGTAAAATAAAACAGGATCTTATTATTATCAAAAGTATATTCCACATCGATCAGCTTCATCTCCAGACCATGTTCCCGGATCTTTTTCTGGCAGATCTTGTAAGCTTCCTTCTCTTTCTTCCTGTTTGTCTCTTCCTTCTTATCATCCTGGGGATTGGCGATCCGGATAACGTCCTTTAAAGGCTGTACGACTTTCTCCTCCTTTACGTCTCTGGGAGGCAGCACCACATTTCCGTACTCTACGCCTCTGGCAGTCTCCACGATCACATGATCTCCTGCTTTGATCTCCAGGTTCTTTGGTGAAAAATAATATATCTTTCCTACATTTCGAAATCTTACTCCAATTACTCTTATCATGTCAGTTCTCCCTGATCGTCAAAAATAATAGCTCCATGGTCAGCTCAAAATTCACATTTGCCTGGAGCCGTACCTTTGCATTCTCAATAGCCTTGATGATATTTTCCAAGCCCTCATAGGAACTTTTGTCCGCGCGGCTTTTTATATCCTTATATTCCTGTCTGAACACCAGGCCGTCTATCTCATGTGTGGCTTTGAACATCAGCACATCCCGGAACCACACCAGGAACAGGTCCAAATACTCGTAAATGGTATGCTTCTCCTCTGAAAGAGTCTTAATGGCGTCCACCATCTCATAGACCTCCATGTCCTTGCTCTTCTTCAGTATCCTGAGAGCAGACTCCATCATCTGAGAAAAATCCTCTGCTGTTGCGATCTGTTTAGCCTTTCCCACATTTCCCTGGGCAAAAGCCACACTGATCTCCGCCTGATAGTCAGGCACATGAAGATCTTCCATAAGGTACTGCCGGATCACTTCATCCCGCACCGGCTTGAAGTTCAGGGTCACGCATCTGGAAGAAATCGTAGGGAGCAGAGAGCCTCCGTTATTTACCAGAAGCAGGATCACCGCATAGGCCGGCGGCTCCTCAATCGTCTTCAGCAAAGCATTCTGGGCCTGTACCGTCATCTTTTCTGCTTCATCTACAATGTATATCTTATGGGGACCGATATATGGCTTAATGGCCACGTCCCCGATCAGTTGTTCTCTGATGTCCTCTATACCAATGGAGTTGGGCTTTTCGTGCGTCACGTAAATAATATCCGGATGATTCCGGTTCATGGCTTTCTTACAGGAACTGCACTGCAGACACGGTTCTTTTCCGTGTTTCTCGCACTGCAATGTCATGGCAAAGATCTTTGCCAGAAGCTTTTTGCCGCTTCCCTTTTCTCCTGCAAAAATATAGGAATGAGAAACCTTGTCCATAGCCGCAGCATTCTGTAAATGTTTGATCACTTCTTCATGTCCTAATACTTTTTCCATTTCCTGCATTGCAATCCACCTCAATTCCTGATTTAAATCTTCATTTCTATAATACCGCACAGCCTCAGGCCAAGTAAATATTTATATTCATCTGGCGGCTGCCGATGATACTAGTGTACCACATATTTCTTGTTTACTGCAACTTTTGTATACAGTTTTTCAACTCATTTACACAGCTTTCCAGTTCCATATTCTGGAACCGCCTTACGATCCCGGCCCTTTTCAGATTCTCTTCGGAAAAATCCTCCTCGTCTGCCAGAAATCTCCGGCACATTTCCGCATATTTGGGTTCCGTCTGCAGTTCCTCCCTGTGGATAGCCCGTTTCAGACGCTCTCCATCTTCTACCTCTATATAAAGAGGACATAGATTCTCCTCCCCAAAGTATTCTTTCATGCAGATATAAGATTCCAGAGTCCCGATCCCCAGATAGTTTCTCTTTTCCATCTGGATCTGTCCGTCATCAGCGGTAAAATAGATCCAGGGACCGTAGACTGTCTGATAGGTTCTGGCTTCAATGATCTTTCCCTGCTCCTCATATTCCCGAAAGGTTTCCTCATTTACAAAATAGTATTCTCTCCCCGGCTGCTCTCCCTGCCGCATGGGCCTGGTGGTGTAAAGGATGATATTCCTCAACTCCAGCTCCGGATCTTCCAGAAGTCTTTTGTATATCGTATCCTTTCCCGAAGAACTCTTTCCCATGATATAAAATATTTTTCCCATTTTCCCTTTTATTTTCCTTTTACGATTCTTATTTTTTTCAGACTGTGATCCGCAAGGCCCTGAAGCTCCAGTCCCTGTTCCTGCCAGCGGCCGGCCCTCTTAATAAACTCCCGGCTGATCACCTCTCCAGGAGCCAGAAGAGGTATGCCCGGAGGATACAGGTAGGCAAACTCCCCAGATATCTCTTCTGCGCTGCGCTCCAGATCTCTTTCTTCCATTTCTGATTCCATAGCCTGGGCTATGGACATTTTCTGTCTGGGCCGGAGTTTTTCCGGATATTTTTCAAAGGAAGGAATGATTTTTCCGTGAATTCCGTTTTTTGCGCCGTTCTCCTGATCCAACACAGTATCTATCCCCTCCAGAGCCTGTATCAGTCTTTCCAATCCTTCTTCCGTATCCATAACACTGGTAAGGGCCAATACATATCCCGGAGCTTCCATTTCCATCTCCAGTCCGTATTTCTCCCGCAGGATCCTGTGAAGGACCGGTCCTTCTGTACCTGTTCCGGCGCCGGATATCAGGATCTTTGACAGATCCAGATCAAAAATGTTCCCCTGCCCCCGGATTTCCTTCCCTGGCAGATAGAGATTTCTCATCTGACCCAGTCTTTCTCTGCATTGCTCCAGCCGGAAAACATATCTGTCAAAAGCCTGTTTTCCTTCCTCCTCCAGATAGCGGAGGCAGGCGGCCATAGACGCCATAAGGACATAGGAAGGGCTGCTGGTCTGATAGATCCCCAGAAAACGCTCCAGTCTTTCCCCGGACACCAGGTCAGACTGTCTGTGGATCACCGCGGTCTGGGTCAGGGAAGGCAATGTTTTATGTAAACTCTGGATCACCAGATCCCCGCCCTGATACAGGGCAGACTTCGGGAAACACTCATGAAAAGGCAAGTGGGCTCCATGAGCCTCGTCCACAATCAGCGGAACTCTGTGCCTGTGGGCTGCCTGTGCAATACTTTTTACATCAGACAGGATCCCGTCATAAGTAGGAGAAGTGATCACCACAGCCTGTATATCACTGTGCTGTTCTAAGGCAGTCTCCACCTCTTTAGGGGAAATCCCCCCGTTAAGCCCCATCTCCACCTCCCGGGACGGATAAAGATATATGGTCTCCAGTTGTCTTAAATAAGCGGCATGATAAACTGCTTTATGGCAGTTTCGTGCCATAAGGATCTTTCCCCCCGGACTGGTGCAGGCGGACACTGCCGCCAGGATCCCGGCGGTGCCTCCATTGATCAAAAACCAGGTCTGCTTTGCCCGGAATATCTTTGCTCCATATTCCTGGGCCTCCTTTAAGATCCCTTCTGCATGGTGAAGGTTGTCAAAGCCGGTGATCTCTGTAATATCTTCTTTCCAGGGGTCTGTCAGATAAGGCGTTACCGCCTGTCTTTTATGACCGGGCATATGAAAGGGATAAGTCTGCCCCTTTCCATATTGATACAGCGCCCGGTCCAGATATTTTCCAGTCTCCTTCATTCTATTCTAAAGCTCCTTTTACTGTCTTTTTTCTGTAGATCTTTCTTGCATTCTTATTAGAAAAAGCCTCTGCCCTTCCTCTCAGGAGCAGTCTTCTTCCTTCTGGATTTCTTGTATAGATCAAATGATATTTTCCAATATACGGTTCCATATCTTTCTGGAAATTTTCCGCTTTTTCCCTTGTTTCTGAAAAAATCCGGGGCACACAGAAATATTCTACAGGTTTTTCCCAGTTTCGTCCATAGATCAGAAGGTACCTCTGATTTTCTATTGGTCTTAGCATATCTTCCAGCGCCTGGGCAAAAACAGCTTTCTCCCTATCTGTACCTCCTTCCAGCCACGCCCAGAAACGGATTCCCTGTTCCTCCCGGACCCTTTCCCGGCAGCCGGAGGCAATGCAGCCTCTTTTTTTCAAAACAGCCAGCAGCCCTTTCGCTAAAGCCTTATACCGGCTCATCGGCGTCAGCCACCAGATCAGTCTTTTACCAAAAAGAAAAGTTCCCGCTATAAAAATTACTGAAATAAGGAAAAATATAGTATTAGAAAAAAAGTTGTCTCTGGTAAGATTTAGCCGTATCAAAGCATTGCATATTTCCATAAGGACAAGCATGATCTGAGTTCCCAGGGCGTTATAAAAATGCACCCTCCCGGAAACAGATTTTTTCTCTGCTGCGCACTGATCCATAGTCCGGACCTTTTTACAAAGGCGCAGAACCTCCTTCCACTGCCTGGCAACAACTTCCCGCCGGGCAGATAGTTCTTCCATTTCCTGATTGATCTGCTCGATATGCCGGGGCTCGTATGGTTCTGAAATGATCTGCAGCCGTTCTATTCCACTTTCCACTGCGGCACCGTCATAGCGTAATCCCAGGATTCCCTCCATTCTCCGCTTCAGTGTGTCGAAATCCCGGGACAATTCCAGCTCGGGTACGCCCATCCGCCCCTTCTCCTGCTGATCTGGCCGCAGAAGACAGACCAGATGCCAGATATTGCTGACCTTATCCGGCTTTTTTACATTGACCCGTACTGCCCGGCCCCGCATCTGGTTTCCCGAAACATAAGATCCCACAAAACTAGCCAGGATCAGTGTATTGATACAGGGAGAATCCCATCCCTCTCCTAAAAGCGCCTTCGTGCCAATAAGAATCTGGATTTCTCCCCTTTCAAAAAGCCTGGTCATAATCTGCATATAAACATGTAGATTTCCTTTGATCTGGATCTTTGTATACCCCAGAGACTCTCCCCGGGTATCTGTAAGAGACGTAAATTCCGGCTCCAGTTCCGCCGCCTGCCTGTCTGCTTCCTCCAGAAACGCTTTTTTTCCGCTGTCCGGAAAGATCAACAAGCTGCCGCAGAGAGCTCCCAGTCTCCAGTCTGCCGCCTGTCTGCGCAAAAGCTCGAAAACAGGCAGTACACCTATATTTCCCACTTCCTTCTCCAGATCTCCCAGCGCCATTTCTGCCTCTTTTCTCACATAGTCCGTCAGGATCAGCATCCGCAGTTCCTCTCTCATAGAGGCATATTCCCAGGACGCAATCCGACAGATACTCTCCATCTTTCCTCTGCTACTGGTTACGATCCGCTCCATAGAACGGCTCATAAGAAAATGTACCTTTCCCTGCTCTATAAGACCTTCTGCCTTTAACTCCTTTATCAGCGCTTCCTGGTATCCTTCCGGGCAGGTATAGCTTTCCCGGTCCTCATACAAAAATCCCTGAAGAAAAATTTCCATCCATCTTTCCGACATATCCGGCAGATTTTCCACACATAGAACCTGAAGCCAGGCCGGCGCATAAGAAATCCCCAGACACTGGCAGAGAATCAGCAGAGAAGACAGATACGCCGGCTCCTCCAGCATCTGGTCAAAATAATCCTCATAGTCCAGCAAAGCCTTATGAGATGCCACGGCCGTACGCAGACGGCTGTCTCTTAGGAGCTTCTCAAACATTTCTCCCGCCGCAGCCCGGAACTGAAGAATCTGCCTTTCCTCTTCCCCTGTAGGGTAGCTGAAATATACATAATCCTGATGGGGACAGAGACTTCCTTCCTTTACCAGCTCCGGTATGGTAATCTCCCCGTCGATCTCGCCGCACATCTGGATATACCGTTCCCACTGGGCCGGTGTAGAATCATAGGGCGGAGTAGCCGTGAGACTGATCACCGTTACATCTTTCATTCCTTTCATGAAAATTTCCAGGGCCTTCCACCACTCATTTTTCAGGTGGTGGCATTCATCCAGACAAATAGTTTTTATTCCTGCCTCCCGGACGGTTTCAAATATCTGAAACTCTGAAAAGTCCTCTTTTTCCCTTTCTTCTCCCTCTTCCCTCTCTTCGGCTGTACATTCTCCTTTAACAGCAGCGTAAAGTGTCTGGTAAGTCACGGAAGTGATCTTTGCCGGTTTTTTCAGATCATTGGAAAGAAGCCCCTGTTCCTTCCCTTCTTCCAGAAAAGACTGACGGATACGTTCCAGCCACTGCTCTCGGATCACGATCCTGGGAGAAAGGATCAGGCAGGGCTGTCCCATCCTCCGGATCAGTTCAATGCCCAGAGTGGTTTTCCCGGCGCCTGGCGCCGCTGCAATATGTATCTTCCCATCCTCCAGATACTGGTCCACTTCCTCCAGCACTCTTCTTTGATAGTTTCTCCAGGTTCCCTTAAAAGAAAGAACCCCATCGTAAATATTTTTCTTTTTCATAACAGCCTCCCGCAAAAAATTCCCGACCCTTTCCTTCCCAGACTGCTTCTCTTCCTGTAAAAGAAAGAGAGGCAAAGCCTGGGATTTTTATTCGGCTTTACCTCCTTTTCTTTATGAGAAACTCTGTTATGAATCTCTACACCTTAAAGCGGTATCCCACGCCCCAGATCGTTTCAATGTACTGAGGCTTCGCTGTGTTAAACTCGATCTTTTCCCGGATCTTCTTAATATGAACCGTAACTGTCGCAATATCGCCAATAGATTCCATGTCCCAGATTTCCTTAAACAGTTCATCTTTGGTGAAAACTCTGTTTGGATTCTGGGCAAGGAAAGTAAGAAGATCAAACTCCTTGGTTGTAAAATTCTTCTCTTCTCCATTGACCCATACCCGCCTGGCGGTCTTGTCGATCTTCAGGCCCCGGATCTCGATCACATCATTCTCCTGAACGCCGGTTCCGATAAGCCGCTCGTATCTGGCCAGATGAGCCTTTACCCTGGCTACCAGCTCGCTGGGGCTGAAAGGTTTTGTCATATAATCATCTGCTCCCAGACCCAGGCCCCGTATCTTATCAATATCGTCTTTCTTAGCGGATACCATGATGATCGGTGTATTCTTCTGATTGCGGATCTCCCGGCAGATTTCAAAGCCGTCAACCTCCGGAAGCATTAAGTCCAGGATAAACAGGTCGAAATCTTCTTCCAGGGCTCTTTTCAACCCCACATCTCCTCTGTGTTCGATTTCTACTTCAAAGCCGCTGAGCTCCAGATAGTCCTTTTCCAGATCCGCTATAGCTTCCTCATCTTCAATAATTAAAATCTTACTCATTTACCGGTACCTCCTGATATTTTCTAAGGACAAAATACATCACTGTCCCTATATTTTCTTTGCTTGTAGCCCACACCTTGCCTCCGTGGTCCTCCATGATCTTCTTTACGATAGAAAGTCCTATACCGCTTCCTCCCTGGGAAGAATTTCTGGAAGCGTCCGTGCGGTAAAAACGGTCGAATATGTTGGGCAGATCCCTGGCCGCGATCCCCTTTCCGTTATCTTCCAGTTCTACCTGGATAAAATCCCCCACATCTCTTACCCTGAGATTGATCCTCTTGATCCTTCCCGGGGCCATGTATTTCAGAGAATTGCTGACGATATTATTTACCACTCTCTTGATCTGCTCCGCATCTGCAATGACCATGACTTCCGGCTCCACATAATTGGAATAAGAAAAGTCCACACCTTTTGCTTCCAGTTCCACGCTCAGATCCTCCGCACAGTCGTCAAAAAAGTCTGTCACGGAAATCTTATTAAAGGTATAGGGGATCCGATTGGTATCCATCTTAGAATAAAAAGTCAGTTCATTGATCAGACGATCCATATCATTGGCCTTTGTATATATGGTCTTAATATAGCGTTCCTGCTTTTCCGGAGTATTCGCCACCCCGTCCATGATCCCTTCCACATATCCCTTGATAGCGGTGATAGGTGTTTTCAGATCGTGGGAAATATTGCTGATCAGTTCCTTGCTCTCCTTGTCAAAGGCAACCTTTTCCTCTGCGTTTTCCTTCAGCCTCTGACGCATATCTTCAAAGTCCTGACAAAGATCTGCGATCTCGCTGACCCCCTCTGTGGTCACGGAGAAATTCAGATCTCCTTCTTTGATCTTCTGCGTAGCCATCCGCAGCTTATCCAGCGGTGCGATCACCCCGCGATAGATCCACCATGTAAGCCATAAAGCAGTAACCGCCAGGATCAGGATCACGGTAATAATCATAGTTTCCATGAGATTCCGAAGCTGGGGAAAAGTTTCAAGGGCATTTGAGACGATATAAACATTCCCTTCCTGGATAGCTGCTGTTGAAAAATTGATCTGTTTTACCAGGGATTGGACTCTATCGCCCAGATACACTCTGTCGCTGATATCCGCCTCGTCTCCCTGATAGATATTGTCCAGCTTCTCGATCAGCTCGCTGGGATAATTTTCACAGCCAAAATAAGTGATCCTGCCGTTCTCTCTCACCAGAAGATAGGAATTGCTGTCCTCCAGTTCCTTATTCATCTCCTCCAGATACTGGACATCTGTAAAGCGGTCCGGATCATCCTGAGCGGTCTTCTCCAGTTCTTCCGCCGCCTTATTTGTCAGATGGGCGACCACTTCCGCCGTATTGGCGAGGGTCTCATAAGTAGGATTTTCTATCCCGTATTGCTTCTCGATCAATCCCAACTGATAATGACTGAGGGCCCAGAATGCCAGAACAGTAAAGATCACAGGCTCAAGGACGATAATGAAAAATGAAATAATGATTCTTGTCTTTAGCTTCATATATGTTCCTGCCTCTTTTATATCTTTGTCCATTATAGCATAATTTTTTTCTTTTTCCTCTAAAGAAAAAGGTGCTAAATCTAAACTTTCTATAAAAAATACCAGGAAATACTTTGACTTTCCGGCGAAACCCTTCTAAAATGATGATGTCCGTATTAACGGTATAAGAATCTAAGAGTAAAAAGGGACAGACCATGTTTATTGATAAAGACCGATTACTTTCAAAATTAAATAACCTCTATGAGACCTGCATGCCTTGCTGTGTCTCTCTTTATTCCTATCCGGGAGAGGGGAGATCACGTCTGCTCCAGGAATTTCTGAAAGGAAAAAAAGGACTCTTCTATAAAGCCTCCTGCGCACCCTGGCAGGAAAACTTCCGGCTGCTGCGGGATCTGTGCCTTCGCGAACTGGGGGAAGATTTTGCTCAGGCCGCCAGGACTTCCGGACTGATAAAAACCTTAAAAAAAGCATCTCTTACAGAACCTCTGGTACTGGTACTGGAGGATTTTCAGTATCTCTCCGGGCAGAACCGCCGCCTTGCCTCCCAGCTTCTGGCTTTGGAAAAAGAAATGCCTTCCTGCAGGCTCTTTGTGATTCTATGTAAACCTTCCAGCCTTTGGGAAAAAGAATCCCCCAGGGAAGGACATGCCTTCCGCCTGAGAAATTTCAACTTTTTTGAAATCTGCCGTCTGCATCCGGAGCTTTCTCCCATGGATCAGATGCTGTTATACAGCGTCACCGGGGGAAATCCCGGACTTCTGGAATACTTTTCGCCGGACCTTTCTATCCGGGATAATCTGGAAAAGCTGTTTTTCCAGGAAAAAGGCGGCCTGTACCGGCTTGTCCCCGGAAAACTCCAAAAGCATTACGGAAGTTCTCCCCTTATGGGAGGGATCCTGGCTGCTATCGGCTCCCACCCAAAACATCTTCAGGAAATCTGCGACCAGACAGAGCTTACTCCAAGTGCCGCCAGCAGCCTTCTGGCTTCACTGGAAAAGCACGGGCTGACAGAAAAACTGGTTCCTGTTACCGAGCCGTCCTCCAGCCGCCGCGCTTTATACAGGATCCTGGACAGCGCTTTATACTTCTGGTATACCTTTGTCTATCCTTTCCAGGGAGAGATCGAAGCAGGAAAGGGAAAAGAAATCTTTCAAAAGCAGGTACTCCCCAGTCTTTCAGACTATTTGAAATCTGCCTTTGAAGATATCTGCCGTGATTTTCTCCGTCTGGAGCAGAGCCGGGGAGAAACGCCATTTCCTCTGGAGCAGGTGGGAATGTGGTGGGGACAGCATCCTACTAAAAAACGTACGGAATACATACCTATCGCCGCTTCCGGGGAAAAGCAGATCCTTCTGGGGGCCTGTTTTCTTACGGAGGACTGGCTGGATGTGGACGTTCTTTCCGGCCTTCAGAAACACGCAGGCCTCTTCCCCGACAGAGAAAAATGGTACTATCTTTTCTCCACTTCCGATTTTGTGGCAGGGTTTGAGGCTATTTCCGGCAGCCATGTCCGGATATTCCGTTTAGAAGATATGTGCCGTACCATGAATGATCTGTAATTTGCATTTTCCTGATATTGCTTTGCTTATGTTTTTATAACTTTGCAGTTGCACATTCCTAGTTTGTTTTTGCCAAATATTTCCAATGCTATAGTGTAGCAAAAAGGAGAGTGGCAATGACAGAAGATAAACGTCTCAAACAGCTCCGGGAACTGGGGCTTACCATTTCCTACTACCGCAAACTAAAGGGCCTGACCCAGGGACAGCTGGCTTCTCTGGTAGGGCTTAGCAGGACTCATATCAGCAATATCGAAGCACCGAATATCAAGACTTCCATATCTCTGGACAGCCTTCTGGATATTGCTGAGGCTTTGGGCATATCGGTAAAGGATCTGTTTGATTTCAGAGGAATTTAAAAAGCGGGGAGCTGTCGCATTAATCCAAATCGAGAATATTTAAACATTTTATTGTTCAGTCTGCGCTGCTTTGAGCCTATAGTCTCAAAGCTATGCTCGACACATTCGCATAAAATGTTTAAATATTCCTGAAATATGACTGATGCAGCAGTTCCCCGCTTTTTCTTTACTGTTCCAGATATCTCTTCAGGGTATCTACTCTGTCCAGTTTCTCCCAGGGCAGATCCAGATCATTTCTTCCGAAATGTCCGTATGCAGCGGTCTGCTTATAGATCGGCCGGCGCAGATCCAGCATTTTGATGATCCCTGCCGGTCTCAGATCGAAGTTCTCCCGGATGATCTCTACCAGACGATTGTCGGAAAGCTTTCCTGTGCCAAAGGTATCCACCATGATGGAGGTAGGATGGGCAACGCCGATGGCATAGGACAACTGGATCTCGCATTTCTTTGCCAGTCCTGCTGCCACCAGGTTCTTTGCAACATAACGGGCCGCGTAAGCTGCGGAACGGTCTACTTTGGTACAGTCCTTCCCGGAAAAAGCTCCGCCGCCGTGACGGGCATATCCGCCATAGGTATCCACAATGATCTTACGTCCTGTCAGGCCGCTGTCTCCGTGAGGTCCGCCGATAACAAAACGTCCTGTAGGATTAATAAAGAATTTTGTATTTTCATCAACCATATCCTTGGGCAGGATAGGATCAAAGACATATTTCTTAATATCTTCATGGATCTGTTCCTGAGTCACTTCCGGATCATGCTGGGTAGAAAGCACTACCGCATCCAGACGCACGGGTCTGTCATTCTCATCATACTCTACAGTCACCTGTGTCTTTCCATCCGGTCTTAAATAAGTCAGAGTACCGTCTTTGCGGACTTTTGTCAACTGTCTTGCCAGCTTATGAGCCAGAGCGATAGGATAAGGCATATATTCTTCTGTTTCATCTGTGGCGAAACCAAACATCATACCCTGGTCGCCGGCGCCGATAGCATCCAGCTCTTCCTCTGACATTTTATGCTCTTTCGCCTCCAGCGCCTTGTCCACTCCCAGAGCGATGTCTGCAGACTGCTCGTCAATAGTGGTGATCACACCGCAGGTATCTGCGTCAAAACCATATTTCGCTCTTGTGTATCCGATCTCTCTTACAGTATCCCGGACAATCTTGGGGATATCCACATAAGCCTTGGTAGTGATCTCTCCCATGACCATGACCATTCCTGTAGTAGTAGCTGTCTCGCAGGCCACACGGCTCATAGGATCTTTTTCCATAAGCGCATCCAGGATGGCGTCGGAAATGGCGTCGCACATTTTATCCGGATGGCCTTCTGTAACAGATTCTGATGTAAATAATCTTTTTTCCATGTTGTTCTCCTTTCATTTATCTTTCGCCCATTCAGGGAATCTGATGTATTCTGCCATAGGAAAGGGCCCGCATAAGCGGACCCACATATGATACAATATGAATCCTCTTATTGTTCGATTTATTCGCTCAGGTTGGCACCTTCCGCATAGCGGGGTTGCCGTGACTTCACAGTTCCTATGTAACTCCATCACTCTGAATAAGAGAAATAATATCCTTTGTTCAATTTTCGAATATTACATTAACGCTTTTTCCTCTCTGCGTCAAGTACTATTTTTTATCCAACCCGAAGCTGGAATTTTTTAATCTCTTTTTCACTGGAAACTTTTTCAATCTCTGCACCCAAAGCTCTCAGTTTTTCTTCAAAACGCTCGTATCCTCTCTGGATATAAACGATATCATCTACAATAGTGATCCCCTCTGCCGCAAGTCCGGCAATAACCAGAGCCGCCCCTGCCCGAAGGTCCGGAGCGCTGACCTGGGCTCCTGTCAGTTTTTCTACGCCATTGACAATGGCCGTATTGCCTTCCACTTTGATATCTGCGCCCATGCGCACCAGCTCTGCCACATATTTAAAACGGTTTTCAAAAATACTTTCTGTAATGATACTTGTCCCTTCTGCCAGAGTCAGCGCTACAGCAAACTGAGGCTGCATATCCGTAGGATATCCGGGATAGGGCATAGTTTTTACATTGGTCCGTTTCAGCCGTTTATTGGCAACCACCCGGACTGCATCGTCAAACTCTTCAACCTGACATCCGATTTCTTCTAGTTTCGCCGTTGTGGCTTCCAGATGTTTCGGGATCACATTTTTCACCATCACATCTCCCATAGTAGCGGCTGCAGCGCACATAAAGGTGCCTGCCTCGATCTGGTCCGGAATGATCGAATAGCTGGTGCCGTGAAGTTTTTCCACGCCTCTGATACGAATCACATCAGTACCTGCCCCTTTGATATTAGCGCCCATACTGTTCAGAAAATTGGCCACATCTACCACATGGGGTTCTTTGGCCGCATTTTCGATGGTAGTATAGCCGTTTGCCATAGCTGCCGCCATCATAATATTAATGGTGGCGCCTACAGAAACCATGTCCAGGAAAATATGTTTTCCTCTCAGTTCCTCAGCTTTTGCAACTACAGCTCCGTGGATAATATCCACAGATGCTCCCAGAGCACGAAATCCCTTCAGATGCTGGTCGATAGGACGGCTGCCGATATTGCAGCCTCCCGGAAGAGGGACCTCTGCATTTTTATATTTGCCAAGAAGAGCTCCCAGAAGATAATAGGAAGCCCGGATCTTCTTTATATATTCATACTCGACAGTAATATTTCCAATTGTAGCTCCTACGATCCTTACTTCTGTAGGACTGATACGCTCCACAGTCGCACCGATCTCTCTGATAGCCTCCAGCAGGACATTAATATCCCGCACATCCGGCAGATTCTCAATATGCACAGCCTCGTCTGTCATGATCGCTGCTGCCAGGATAGCCAGAGCCGCGTTCTTTGCACCGCCTATCTCTACTTCTCCTACTAAAGGATTTCCGCCTTTGATAATATACTGTTCCATATACACACCTCTTATTTTGGCTTATGCCTGTCTATATTTAACTGCCTGTCCCAAAAGACAGGCCCTTATACTCCATTTTCCCCTGTAATACAATCCGCCCCATAAGGCAATCCTGAAAACATTCGCACTCCGGCCTTTCGGCCTTCCTGCTCATGTTTTGCGGGTCCTAAATCCATGGCTTTTCATGCAAGCATGAAACCCATGGCTTTTGGACCCTTCTATTCTTTTATGATACCACGGATTGCTCCGCATTTCATGCTCCCGCAATCCTGAAAACATTCGCACTCCGGCCTTTCGGCCTTCCTGCTCATGTTTTGCGGGTCCTAAATCCATGGCTTTTCATGCAAGCATGAAACCCATGGCTTTTGGACCCTTGGTATCATTTTATGACTTAACCATAATATTATAACAGATAAATGTTTTTGTAAACAAAAATTAAAATTTTACCCTTCTTCTTTTCACCTGAATTTTATTTTAATTCTGTAACTATTGAAGGATTTCCAGTATTTTCTGCAAAGTTCCCTCTGCATCGGTTTTTTTCTCATCAATTATATGATCCGCGTATTTTTCATAAAGGGGGAGTCTTTCTTCGTAAAGGTCTTTTAGTGTCTGTCCTTTTCTCAGGACCACGCCTCTTCCGATCAGATTGCTGAGTCTTCGGTTCAGGATCTGATAATCCAGTTTCAGATACAGAACTGTCCCGATCTTTTTCAGATGTTCCATGGCCTCCTGACAATATACCACACTGCCGCCTGTGGCGATCACGGATTTTTCTGTGTCGATGGACTTATTTACACGATTTTCGATTTTCAGAAAGCCTTCCTGTCCTTCTTTTGCTATGATATCCTTCAGCAGTTTTTTTTCTTCCTTCTGGATCAACAGGTCGGAATCCACAAAAGTATAACCCAGGACTTTAGCAAGGATTACGCCTACCGTACTTTTCCCGGATCCCGGCATACCGATCAGCACTATATTTTCTTTCTGGTCTTTCATCTCTTCTGTTTCTTTTTTCTCCTTTTTTTGATACTGTATCCGAATGTTCCCAGCTTTCTGCCCAGGCCATAGTATTCTCCATGGGAATATACAATAGGACGAGCAAACGCCAGATCAAATTTTCCCTTCTCATCCATATATTCTTTGTCCACATGGACAGCCAGCACATCCGCGGTAAATACCCGGTGGCTTCCGTAATCCTTTTCTTCCCGGACCCTGCACTCTATGGATACCGGAGACTCCTTGATCATCGGAGCTCCCACATGGGCGGCAGGTTCCCTGGTCAGTCCTGTTTCCAGAAACTTATCCACATCTCTTCCGGATCTTACTCCGCAGTAGTCTGTGGCAAAAGCCAGTTTTTCTGTGGTAAGATTGATCACAAATTCTCCGGTCTCATGGATCATAGGGTAAGTATAACGCTCAGGTCTCACGGAAATTGACACCATAGGCGGGTTCGTACATACTGTGCCGGCCCATGCCACTGTGATAATATTGTCATGGCCTTCTTCATCCGCCGCCGTTACCATGACCGCTGGTAGCGGATACAGCATATTTCCCGGTTTCCATTCTATTTTACTCATATCTGTCCAGTCTCCTTATCTCAGCTGTTGTTCTGCTGAAGAGTTCCGATAAAAGCAGGGATCAGCTGTTTCTTTCTGGAAACGACTCCAGGAAGGAGATAGCCCCCGTCTTTCTCCTTGACTTCAAAAGATTCTTCCACCAGTCTTCCGCTGCCGTCTCCATAGCAGAGGATTTCTGAAGATTCCTCCAGGATATTGGTAAGCATAAAGAACACCATGGAAACTCCGTTCTTTCCACATTCATGCTTCATAACCGGCAGGATCCTCTTCTTCAGATCCTTCAGTTCCTGGGCGCTCATAGAACTGATCTGTCCTACGCCAAAGTTTACCTTATCCGAAGTAAAACGCTTAAAGTCCTGATAAAAGATAACTTCAATAGTTTTCCCCTTCAGATTGCTGCCTGCGGTGAACATCTCTTTTGCAAACTCTTCTATATTAATTCCTGCAATAAGAGCCAGCGCCCCCGCCGCCATCTTGTCGGAAGAGGTGCAGGTAGGCGACCGGAACATAAGAGTATCCGAGATAATCGCCGCACAGAGCAACCCTGCGATCTGAGGGCTGATCTCCAAGGATTTTTCCACATACATCTGGTAGAGGATCGTTGCCGTACATCCCACCGGCTGATTGCGGAACATAATAGGCTGGAGAGTCTCCAGGGAACCCAGCCTGTGATGGTCGATGATCTCCAGGATCTCCGCGGAATCAATGTTGTCCACTGCCTGTGTCTTTTCATTATGGTCTACCAGGATCAACTGTTTTTTCTTCATTCCCAGAAGATTTCTCCTGGACACGGTTCCGATATACTTGCCATGCTTATTCACTACAGGGAACGCCCTGTGGCGGTTTTTTACCATAATGTCCTTAATATTGTCTGTATAATCATCGGTCTGGAAAGTGATCAGATTGTCCTTCTTCATAATGTGTTTCACCGGGATACTCTGATTGATCAGCCTTGCCACACTGAAAGTATCCAGAGCAGACTGGATGATCACACATTGGTTTTTCTCCGCCGCATCTTTAATATCCTGTTCAACCTCTGTATGGTTGCAGACAATGATACAGCTTACATTCTGCTCTATGGCGCAGAGATGATCCTCATGCCGGTCACCCAGGATAACCAGATCATCTTCCTCCAGGAACTCTCCCATTTTATCCGGGTGAGCCGCGCCAATGACTACCTTTCCTCTTACAAAATATCCATGGGGATTTCCTGTAACTACCTTTCCTTCTACAGTATTGGCAATACTTCTGTACTGGGTCCTTGCGTTGGAAAGAAAATAATTGTCATGAGCGTCCATATAGGACTTGGCAATATCCCCTGTTGTGATCAGGCCTTCCAGTTTCCCGTCCTCCTTGGTGATCGGCAGGGTCACCGCACTGGTCTGCTTCATGATAGCCCAGGCGTCCTTAATAGAAATACTATTCTCCACGCCCGGCGTCTCCCGGATCTCCATATCCTTCACCTGAGTCCCTACATCCGAAAGATATCCCGGTGCCTCCACGCCAAACCTCTTCAGCACATACTCCGTCTCCTCATTAATCTGTCCGGCCCTCTTCGCCGCATACTTGCTTCCTTTATTCAATCGGTTCTTAAAATCCGCATAAGCAATCGCGGAACAAATAGAATCCGTATCCGGATTCTTATGCCCGATAATATAAATTTTCCTCTGCTTCGCCATTCCACATATCCTTTCTCAAAGGTCATTTTCACTTCTTTTTTTATACTATCACACTTCTAATTTCCTGGCAATTATGATATGATATCCCCAGGGTTCCAAGCTCAGGCATATTCATGCTTGCATGAATATGCCTGAATTTGGAACCCGTCTAAAACATGAGCATGTAGCTCGACAGAGCGGAATGCGAATGTTTTCTGAATTGCGGGAGCCGAAGGCGGAGCAATTCTGGGGGATAGCATTCCCCCGAATACGACACCCATCTAAAACATGAACATGTAGCCCGATAGGTTGGAATGCGAATGTTTTCTGAATTGCGGGAGCCGAAGGCGGAGCAATTCTGGGGGATAGCATTCCCCCGAATACGACACCCATCTAAAACATGAACATGTAGCCCGATAGGTTGGAATGCGAATGTTTTCTGAATTGCGGGAGCCCAAAGAACGGAGCAATTCTGGGGGATAGCATTTCCCCGAATTTTAAACTGTATTTAAAGGAGGAGCGAATTATGTCAGAAGAAACAAAGAAACCGGAAACCATGGAAGATTACATGAATGAGATCAACGCATCCTTTTCTAATTTCCGGGATGACGATATGCTGATCTGGGACAAGCTGACCCAGATGAAAGAGGATAAAGAAGCTTTTGAAGTTACGGTAGAAGGTATCGTGAAGGGCGGTGTGATCGCCTATGTGGAAGGTATCCGCGCCTTTATCCCGGTATCTCAGCTGGCTCTTCACTATGTGGAAAATCCCGAGGATTATTTAAAGAAAACCCTTACTGTCAGGGTGATCGAAGTGGATGAACAGGAAAACCGCCTGGTACTTTCAGCCAAAGAGGTACAAAGAGAAAAGGCTCAGGAAGAAAAGCTGGAAAAGATCCAGAATATTAAAGTAGGAAGTATCGTGGAAGGAACCGTAGAGTCCCTTCAGACTTACGGCGCATTTGTTGACCTGGGGGATCATATTTCCGGCCTGGTACATGTTTCCCAGATCTCCGAAAAAAGGATCAAATCTCCAAAGGCTGTGCTCTCCGTAGGAGACCATGTAAAAGCGAAAGTTATTAAAAATGAAGACGGAAAGATCAGCCTGAGTATAAAAGCCCTTGCTCAGCCTCAGGAAGAAAAAGACGAAGAACCGGATTTTGAGATTCCCAAAAGCGAAGAGATCTCCACATCTTTAGGTTCTCTTCTGGAAAATATAAAGATCAACGGTTAATAGGAGAATACAGGTGAAGAAAATATTAAACCGGATTTTTATTGAAGGCCTTGGCGGAATGGCTTACGGCCTTTTTGCCACTCTGATCATTGGCACGATCATCCAGCAGATCGGCAATCTGGCCGGGGGACCCTGGGGCGCTTTGCTCTATCAGTTCGGAAAATTTGCCGCAGCTATGACCGGCGCCGGGATCGGCGCCGGCGTCGCCTGCCGTTTTAAAGAAAGCCCGCTGGTCGTCCTCTCCGCCGTTACTGCAGGTATGGTAGGGGCTCATGCCGGAAACATTTCCGCCGGAGCAGTTTTTACCGAAGAAGGCGCCCTGCTTCTGTCCGGTCCCGGTGAGCCTTTGGGGGCTTTTATCGCCTCCTATGTTGCTATCGAACTTTCCAGACTTCTTGCAGGAAAGACCAAACTGGATATTATCCTTGCTCCGATGGCGGGCATTCTGGGCGGCTCTGTTGTAGGGATCTTAGTGGGTCCCCCTATCAGCCGGCTGATGAACCAGCTTGGAGCGATGATCAACTGGGGCACCGAACAGCAGCCTTTCCTTATGGGTATTGTGGTATCTGTCCTCATGGGCATGATCCTGACTCTGCCTATCAGTTCTGCCGCCTTAGGAGTGATCCTGAATCTTTCCGGTCTTGCCGCCGGAGCCGCTACGATCGGCTGCTGCTGCAATATGGTGGGCTTTGCGGTAGCAAGTTATAAAGAAAATGGTATATCCGGCCTTCTGGCCCAGGGGATCGGAACCTCCATGCTCCAGGTCCCCAATATTATGCGCCATCCTCTGATATGGCTGCCTGCTATTGTTTCCAGCGCCATTTTAGGTCCTGTGGGAACTCTGCTGGCCGGTATGACCAATAATGCTACCGGTTCCGGAATGGGTACAGCCGGTTTTGTCGGTCAGATCATGACCTGGCGGACCATGACCGCCACAGAGGATCCGGTGATCGTATTGATAAAAATCCTTCTCCTGCATTTTATCCTGCCCGGTATATTATCACTGGTGATCGCAGACAACATGCGGAAGCTGGGATTGATAAAGGACGGTCAGATGAAGCTGGATATGTAACTATCCGATGGATTTATCAGGAAAGAATCTGTATACAGAGAAAGCTGTTAAACTTTTGACTAAACGCCGCTTTTTTGCTATACTGTAGAAAAGCGGCAGTTTTTGTGCGAATGCCCGGCAAGCGTCTGCCGTGCTTGCATGAACAGGCATTTACCGGGCATCAGCACAAAATCATATCTTCCTAAAAGGAGGTGAAGCATGATTGGAAAATTCTCCAAATCTGAACCTTTATGAGGATGTAGACAGCTGGGAAACTCTCATGTTCCTTTATAATGCCGCATTAAAGGAGATCAATACCAAAATTGAAATACTCAACGATGAGTTTCAGCATGTGCATCACTACACCCCCATAGAACATATTAAATCCAGGATCAAAACAGCGGAAAGTATTGTTAAGAAGCTGAAGAAAAACGGTTATGAAGTCAACGTCCAAAATATGGTAAAACATGTCCGGGACATAGCCGGAGTCCGGATCATCTGTTCCTTTACTTCAGATATCTATCTTATCGCAGATATGATCGCCAAGCAGGGAGATCTGAAGATCATTTCTCTCAAAGATTATATCAAACATCCCAAAGACAGCGGTTATCAGAGTTATCATATGCTGGTATCTGTTCCCATCTATCTGTCCGGAGGATTTGTAGATACTAAAGTAGAGATCCAAATACGGACTGTGGCACAGGATTTCTGGGCCAGCCTGGAACACAAGATCTATTACAAATTTGAGGGCAATGCGCCTGATTATATCAGCCGCGAACTTCAGGAATGCTCCAAGATCGTGGAAAAACTGGACGCCCGGATGCTCTCTTTAAATAAGACGATTCAGGAATTCAGCGGAAAAAGGACAGGAGACATCCTTCCTTCAGAAGCGTAAGAAGAGGCTGCAGCTCTACACAGACAGGGCTGCAGCCTCTTTTCTCTTATTTACGCCTACTCCTGACCTGCAGAAGTTCTTACCTTCCATGTCTGTTTTCGGGAATTCAACCCGGTTGATCAGCTTGCTGTCTGTCAGCCATATATCCTCCGTCTATGTCTTGTATTCTTTTTCCTGTTTTGCTATAATTCAGACAAAATTTTTGAAAACACTATATACCCGGAAATTCTGATCGCTGTTCTTCTGTATCTAAATCATTTTTCATAGAAAGGATCCCCTGGAACTCCTTCTTCAAAGATATAGATCAGACAGAAGGAAAAGCCATCATAGAATGGCCATGTTTATCCCTGCAGGAGGTACGATAAATGATCAAACAAAATCTGAATACTGACTGGACCCTGAGAAGAGCAGACGCTCAGGAGTCCTTCCCTGCTTCCGTCCCCACCAGCGTCTATACGGTGCTGGCCGCCAACAAAAAAATACCGGAGCCTTACTGGAAAGGAAATGAAGATCTCGTCCGTGATGAGATCGACCATGACTTCATTTACACCCGGGAATTCAATGCGGATCCCGGCCTTTTGGATCAGGATCAGGTACTTCTCCGCTTTGACGGCATCGATACTATAGCCGACATTTATTTAAATGGTACTCTGCTGGGGCAAACCTTTAATATGCACCGTACCTGGGAATTTTCCGTAAGCGGCATATTAAAACCAGAAGGAAACAAATTGGAAGCAGTGTTGCATTCTCCCCTGAAAGCTGCTGCTGATGCTTTTGCCAAATGCCCTACCAGGGGAAGCGAAGACGCCTGGGACGGATTCAGCCATATCCGAAAAGCCCACTATATGTACGGCTGGGACTGGGGCGCTCATCTGCCCGACGCCGGGATCTTCCGGGATGTGACGCTTCTCGGCATCCGGAAAGCCCGTATTGACTCCGTATATATCACCCAGGAACACCAGGAAGGCAAGGTGACTCTTCACTTTGCGCCTTCCTTTTACAGCGCAAAAAAATATACAAAAGAACAGACCCTTCAGGAGCTTTCCGCTGGGGAAGAAGCCTCTTCCTACGCTTATCGGGTACACATAACAGATCCTGAGGGTGGTTCTTTTACTTTAGAAAATAGCCCGGAGTCCGCAGAAATTTCCAATCCCCGGCTTTGGTGGCCCAATGGCTTGGGTAAACAGCCTTTATACCAGGTTACTGTAGATCTTCTTTACAAAGGAGAAATCCTTGACAGCTGGAGCCGCAGGATCGGCCTGCGCACCATGACCATGTCCGTAGAAAAAGACCAGTGGGGAGAATCTTTCGCTCCTATGGTAAACGGAGTAAATTACTTCGCCATGGGAGGAGACTACATTCCAGAGGAGCATCTTCTTGGAAGGATCCGCTCCCGGAAACGCCGCCGTCTCCTGGAAGACGCCAAACTGGCCAATTTCAACAGTATCCGTGTATGGGGAGGAGGGTACTATCCTGACGATGAGTTTTATGACCTCTGCGATGAGCTGGGTCTGGTAGTCTGGGAGGACTTCATGTTCGCCTGCTCTGTCTATGAACTGACAACCGAATTTGAAGACAATATTACCCGCGAGTTTATCGATAATATCAAACGTCTCCGTCATCACGCCAGCCTGGGCCTGTGGTGCGGAAATAACGAAATGGAGTCTTTTGTTAAAGATGGAGAATGGGTTTCCAAACCTTCTGAAGTCCGGGATTATCTGTTCATGTATGAACGGATCATTCCCAAAGTTCTCCGGAAATACGATCCTGTGACCTTCTACTGGCCCTCCAGCCCATCTTCAGGAGGATCCTTTGACGAGCCTCAGGATCCAAACCGGGGAGACGTGCACTTCTGGCAGGTATGGCATGGAAATAAGCCTTTCTCCGAATATCGGAAATATGGTTTCCGTTATCTTTCCGAATTCGGCTTCCAGGCCTTTCCTTCTGTGAAAACCGTAGAAGAAGGGATCAGTGATGATCCTCAGGACTGGAATATTTTCTCCTATGTCATGGAGAAACATCAGCGAAACAATGCCGCTAACGGAAAGATCATGAATTATCTCCAGCAGACATATAAGTATCCCTATGATTTTTCCTCTCTGGTATATGCCTCTCAGCTCCTCCAGGCGGATGGTATCCGCTACGGCGTAGAACATTTCCGGAGAAACCGGGGAAGATGTATGGGAGCCGTTTACTGGCAGTTAAATGACTGCTGGCCGGTGACTTCCTGGTCTTCTATTGACTATTACGGAAGATGGAAAGCCCTCCACTATTACGCAAAACGTTTCTTCGCTCCGGTGATGATCTCCTGCGAGGAGCAGAACTGGATGACTGCCTCCGCAGATATGAACCGGCAGCACTTTGCATTTGAAAAATCTATCCGTTTAAACGTAGCCAACGAGACTATGGAAGAAAAACATCTTACCGTAAGATGGGCTCTGCGAAAAGCAGACGCTTCTGTGATCCGGGAGGAATCCCAGGAGATCACGGTAGCTCCTCTCTCTGCTTACTGGCTGGATAAGGTCCTCCTTCCAGATGCAGGCCTTTTTGATGAGTATGTCAGCTATCAGGCGGAAGAAAACGGAAAAATCCTTTCTTCCGGGACCGTGATCTTCTCCTATCCGAAATACTTCTGCTATGTGGATCCCAAACTTCAGGTAGAAGCGGATAAAGAGGAACTGGTGGTAAAGGCTTCCGGTTATGCCAAGAGTGTGGAGATCCTTAATGAAGAAGAAGATCTGATCCTGGAGGATAACTACTTTGATATGAACGGCGGCGAGAGAAGAGTGAAGATCTTAAGAGGAAAACCTGTCGGACTTAAGGTGCGCAGCGTGTATAATATTGGAAGAAACTAGTAAGTCAAAGACCCCGATGCAAGCATACGGGGCATCAAACTAGCAACGATGCAAGCATCGGGGTATTAGACCCTCGCGGCAGTCGCCAAATGGACATGCAAGCATGTCCGCTTGGCTCGTTGCTCACGGGAATAAGAGAAAAAAGGCAGACCCCGGCAGCCGCATCAGGGTTTCCGGGGGTTCCTTTTGCAGTATGGATTCAGATCAAGGGAGGCAGAAAAATGTCAGCAGTCAGTGATTTTGTGCGAAAAAGTTTTAAAGAGGGGGATGATATCCGTGACGCAGGACTTACCACCCCGGAGGATGTTGTCCGATATGATGATATCCTCTATGGAACAGACCCCAAATGGCAGGTTCTGGACCTTTACCGTCCCAAAAACAAGGAGGGAGAAAAACTTCCTGTGATCGTCAGCATTCACGGCGGCGGCTGGGTATACGGAGATAAAGAACGGTATCAGTACTACTGTATGAGCCTGGCCGAGAGAGGATTTGCCGTTGTAAACTTTACCTACCGTCTTGCGCCGGAATTTAAATATCCAGCTCCTCTGGAGGATACCAACCTGGTCTTTTCCTGGGTACTGGAACATGAAGCAGAATATAACCTGGACACCCGCCACATTTTCGCTGTAGGAGATTCTGCAGGCGGGAATATCCTTGGACTTTACTGTGCCATCTGTACCAATCCGGAATATGCCAGCCACTATTCCTTCCAGGTTCCCCAGGGCTTTGTGCCTCAGGCCGTAGCTCTCAACTGCGGAGACTATGTGGTAGAGGCTGCCCAGCCTTCTCCAGATAATCATACTCTGGAACTTATGGCAGATTACCTTCCCGGCAAAGGAACCAAAGAAGAAATGGCTCTTATGAATGTAACCGCTCATGTCACAGAGAATTTCCCTCCGGTCTTTCTTATGACCGCTTCCGGAGATTTTCTTAAAGAACAGGCCCTGCTCATGGCCTCAGCCCTTACCAAGCATAACGTGCCTTTCCTCTACCGTTTTTACGGAGACAGTCAGAATCTCCTGCCCTATGTATTCCACTGCGACATGCGCTCTGAAGATGGAAAACAGTGTAACCAGGATGAATGTGACTATTTCCTGAAGTTTTGCAAATAAGCAAAATAACCAAAGTGAATTTTGGAAGGCTATATAAAGACAAAGATCCCCGCAGAGGTCTCTCGTTTGTATAATTCAAAGACCCCTGCGGGGAATATTTCTCTGTCTATAAAAATCTTATCGGTTATCTGCCGCTGCCTGAAGTTTTACGATCAGTTCCTGGATCTCTTCTGTGCTCATTCCCATAAAGCTTCTCATGGAACGGAGAGGGGAGTTCTCCATCATCTTCAGGGACATTTCTTTACTGATGGCCTGGGAAGCTGCACTTTCTTCTTCCTCATCGGAGGAACCGCCCATATGCTGGATAAGGCTCTCTGTCATTCCTTCGATCACAGCTTTTGTCCTTGGATTTTCCAGCAGTTCTCCGATGGTTGTATTCATATGTACATGAAGAGGCAGTTCTGTAGTACTCTCTACATATACGGTTTTCTTTAACCGGATATCTCTGGAAGAAGCGGCCGCCAGGATCTCATATTCTCCGGAAGCTGCATACCAGTCATGGATCCGGGTATTGTACCAGGCAAAGCTTCTCTTATCCAGTTCCACTTCCACAGTCTTCTCTTCCTGCGGCTGCAGCTCTACCTTCACGAAGTTTTTCAGCTCTTTTACAGGACGGCTGGCGGATCCGGTCTTGTCAGCCACATAAAGCTGCACCACTTCTTTTCCGGCTCTGTCTCCTGTGTTCTTTACCTTCAGGGTCACCTTTAAGGTATCGGTATCTTTGATCCTGTCTGCGGAAAGCTGAAGATCGCTGTACGCAAATGTGGTATAGCTCAGTCCGTGTCCGAAAGGATAACGCACCGGCATCTCCTTGGCGTCATAATAACGGTATCCTACGAATACCCCTTCTTTATACTCTACGGTCTGTCCGTCTCCCGGGAAATTCAGGTAGGAGGGGTTGTCAGAAAGTTTGAAGGGAATAGTTTCTGCCAGTTTTCCGCTGGGGTTCACCTTTCCAAAAAGTACGTCCACTTCTGCCTGGCCTACGGCCTGTCCTCCCAGATAAGCCTCCAGGATCCCCTTTACCTGGTCTGCCCAGGGCATTTCTACAGGAGAACCGTTATGAAGTACTACCACCACATTTTCCTGTACCTTTGCGATCTCAGAGATCAGAGTATTCTGGCACTGGGGCATTCTCATATGGCTTCTGTCATATCCTTCTGATTCAAAGGCATCCGGAAGTCCCGCAAAGATCACAGCCGCATCTGCCTCTTTTGCCGTCTGCACCGCCTGATCCAGCATAGCCTGATCCACCACATCTTCCTTCACATCATATCCCTGAGCGTAAGTAACCTGAGCCACATCTTTCACCGCTTCCAGAGCGCTGGTGGTCTTAAAAGAATGGATGTGTGAGCTTCCTCCTCCCTGGAATCTGGGGGCTTCTGCGAATTTTCCGATAAACGCGATCTTTTTTCCCTGGGCAGAAAGAGGCAGAATATCTTCATTTTTCAGAAGGACCATAGACTCTGCCTCAATCTTCGCAGCCAGCTTATGGTCTTCTTCTTTATCAAATTTCCCTTCCTGGCGGTTATCCGCAAACTTGAAGACAATGTTCAGGATCCTTTCCACAGCCCTGTCCAGAACTGCTTCGTCCAGTTCTCCTTTTTTTACCGCTTCTGCGATCTCTTTATCTGTATGACCGCCGCTTCCCGGCATTTCCAGTTCCAATCCTGCCTTTAAGCCTTTTACGCGGTCATTTACAGCACCCCAGTCGGACATTACATATCCCTCAAATCCCCACTCATCTCTCAGAACTTCTGTGAGAAGCCAGTGGTTCTCTGAAGCAAATTCCCCGTTGATCCGGTTATAGGAACACATAACCGTATCCGGCTTTCCTTCTTTAACGGCAGTCTCAAAAGCTGCCAGATAGATCTCTCTTAAGGTTCTTTCATCTACCTCTGAAGAACAGGACATTCTTCTGTGTTCCTGATTGTTTGCCGCAAAATGTTTAATGGAGGTTCCCACATTTTTGGACTGTACTCCTTTGATATGGGAGGCGGCCATCTGAGAAGCCAGGTAGGGATCCTCTGAAAAATACTCAAAGTTTCTTCCGCAGAGAGGAGAACGTTTGATATTTACCGCCGGCCCCAATATTACAGAAACATCTTCCGCCTGGCATTCATCGCCGATCCGCTCTCCCATTTTCTCCAGCAGGTCTCTGTCAAATGAGCAGGCTGTTGCGCAGGCTGTAGGGAAACACACTGCCTGAATACTTTCATTCAGTCCCAGATGATCCGCCTCTGCCGCCTGTTTCCTGAGTCCGTGAGGTCCATCGCTGACCATAACCTCCGGGATACCCAGTCTTTCTACCCCCTTTAAATGCCAGAAGTCTTTTCCTGAGCACATACCGGCCTTTTCTTCCAGGGTCATTTCCTTAACAATCGCTTTTACGTCACGTTTCATTTTATCGCTCCTTTGCAATCTCTTTATGGCTTAACGCTATCACAAATCCCGCAGAAAAAATATCAGAATCCTGCTGATTTTATCATTGAAATGCTGACATTTTTCCTGTATACTAGCCGCAAAGCGGCGGATTGCCGCCGATCTCCAAGTCAAATGGACATGCCCGCATGTCCGCTTGGCTCGTTGCCCGCGGGAATAAATAGAGAGAAGGAAAATCGATGAATATTTTTGAGAAGGATAATTTTGATTTTTTAGATAAGAAAACAAGACAGATCCTGCTGGCCTCCAGAGAATCCTTTGTGCCCCATACGCCCTATCGTTATGAAAAAGATATGCTGGAGGCTGTACGCCAGGGGGATCTGGCTCTGGCCAGGAAATGTATGGAAATCCTGGATAAAACAGGGCAGGCTGGGAAACTCAGTCCCAACCCTCTGCGTCAGTCCCAGATCATTTTCATTTCCTATATCACCCAGATCACCAGAGCCGCCATGGACGGAGGAGTGGAAGAAGATCTGGCCTATGCTATGAGTGACAGCTACATCCAGACATCTGAAAAATGCACTGCCCTTTCCCAGATAGACAGGCTGCGGACCCGGGCATTAATGGATTTCACCAACGCTGTAAGACACAAAAAGGATTCTCCCCCTTATTCCAAAGCTGTCCGCAGAGCCATAGGCTATATCCGCAGTCATGTCAAAGAAAAAATCTCTCTCTCCCAGATTGCCCTAGCCTCAGGGCTGAGCAGCGGAAGATTTTCCCACCTCTTCCGGGAAGAAACAGGAATGACGCCTTTTGCCTATGTAAAAAAAGAACGGCTGGAAACAGCCCGATCCATGCTGATCTACACTGATCGTCCTATTTCCGAGATCAGCGCGGCTTTATGCTTCTCCAGCGAAAGCCATTTTATCCAGGCATTCCGGGAATATACAGGAAAGACTCCCGGCAAATACCGGAAGTCTCAACACTGACCTTCTGTTTTTTTTCAAATCCTCTTTCCGTTTTCCTGTTCGTCATAGGAAATCTCTGTATTTCCAAGAACGCCCGAAGCGTACGGTTATCTGTCGTAAGAAAGAAGATGATCTACCGCCGCCCGTTCGATAGCCAGGCCTTCTTTATATCTTACCATAAATTCATCAAAGCCTTTTACATCTTTCTCGTCAGGCTGTACCTCTACGCCTTCCTGTCCGGCAAAGACTTTATTGTCCAGATACGCTTCCAGAGTCTCTCCTTCTTCTTTGTTGATCATATAAGAAGCCAGTACGGCAATACCCCAGGCGCCTCCTTCTCCCGCTGTTTCCATAACGGTTACAGGTGTGTCAATAGCTGCCGCCAGGATATTCTGTCCCACGCCTTTGGTCTTGAAAAGGCCTCCATGGCCCAGGATCTTGTCCAGTTTTACCCCTTCCTCTTTCAGAAGGATATCCATACCGGTCTTTAATGCTCCCAGAGAAGTAAAGAGGTTGACCCTCATAAAGTTTGCCAGATTAAACCTGCTCTCCGGTGTGCGGACAAAGAGAGGACGGCCTTCTTCAAATCCAGTGATATGCTCTCCGGAAAAATAGTTATATGCCAGCAGTCCGCCGCAGTCTGCGTCCCCTTCCATGGCTTTTCTGTAAAGGGTGCCAAAGAGCTGGTTCATATCTACCTGAATGCCCATGGCTTCTGAAAATTCTTTAAAAATCCCTACCCAGGCATTCAGATCTGAAGTACAGTTGTTGCAGTGTACCATAGCCACCAGATTTCCTGTAGGGGTAGTTACCAGATCGATCTCCGGATATACTTTGGACAGTTCTTTCTCCAGGACTACCATGGCAAATACAGAGGTTCCGGCAGATACATTTCCGGTTCTCTTGGCAACACTGTTGGTAGCGACCATTCCCGTTCCCGCATCTCCTTCAGGCGGACAGAATGGGATGCCTGCTTCCAGCTTTCCGGTAGTATCCAGCAGCTTTGCCCCTTCTTTCGTCAGACGGCCGGCTTCTTCTCCTGCCAGAAGGACTTTTGGAAGGATCTCATGGAGTTTCCAGGGATATCCATAGGGAGCAGCCAGCTTTTCAAACTGTTCCATTCTCTTTTCATCATAGTTCTTAATATTCATATCTACCGGGAACATACCGGAAGCCTCTCCTACTCCCAGAACCTTCTCGCCTGTCAGTTTCCAGTGTACATAGCCTTCCAGTGTTGTCATAAAGGTAATATCTTTTACATGCGCTTCCTTATTCAGCATAGCCTGATACAGATGGGCGATGCTCCATCTCTGGGGAATATGATAAGCAAAAAGTTCTGTCAGTTCCTCGCTGGCCTGCTCTGTCATGGTGTTTCTCCAGGTACGGAAAGGTACCAGGAGCTTGTCCTCTTTGTCAAAAGGCATATAGCCGTGCATCATCGCGCTGAATCCAATGGCGCCCAGCTTTGTGATCTCCACTCCGTATTTTTCTTTCACATCTCTGGCCATATCCTGATAGCTGTCCTGGATACCTGTCCAGATAGCTTCTTCGCTGTAGGTCCAGATATTGTTCACATACTGGTTTTCCCACTCATGGCTGCCTGAAGCGATAGGCTGGTTCTTCTCGTTGACCAGCACTGCCTTGATCCTGGTAGAACCCAGCTCGATGCCCAGTACTGCCCGGCCTTCCTCAATGATTTTCTTGTTCTCTTCTGCGCTCATATAAATACCCTCCTGATTTTTGTTTTATCCATAGTTCTGATGGACCTTTTACGTTTTATTAACATTCTAATTTACATTATATAGCTTGTATGCTTGTTATTCTACTTGTTTTTTCTTCTTCTGATCTTATGTGAGATCCCGGCAAGGATATATGCAGCCAAAGTCACCGCAAAATATAGGGAACCTCCCAGAAATACCATAGCCCCAAAGACTTCTCCCGCATCCCGGTTTCCCAACAGGGGAGTATAGGCGTCTGTCATAAGCATGATAAACTGGCTTGCCGTTATCCCCAGACTGTATATTATGTGGATCCTCCATCTGGAATAGTATTTCAGAAGCCAGTGATAACCCCAGTAAAGCCCGGCGATCACCAGCACCAGGAGAAAATAAAACCAGTCATTGTCGTCGGTTGCCCGCATAAGACTTCTGAGCAGCACCAGAACTGCCACAAAAATTCCTGCGCCGATCTGATATCTATGGCGCTTTTTCCCGAACCTGCAATGTTCATCCAGGATATGATAAAGCTTTCTTGCCCCAGGCTTTAGCTGCTCCGGCTTATACTCCCGCATGTGGTATTCTCTGGCAAAAATGTCGTAAACTTCCCGTTTCAGCCGGGTATTTTCCAGGATCCGGCAGACTCCTTCCACACACTCAGGCAGAAAAAGCACTTCCTTGTACTCCTCTTTGGCAAAAAACTCCTCATAAGATTTCAATCTGTGCCGCCTGGAAGAAGTATTTACGATAAGTTCCAGGTCTTTTAAAGCCGCCGCTATAAGCGCTTTATCTTTCAGCTTTTTCTCTTCCCGGGCCTTCCACTCTATTTTTTCAAAATCCAGCTCTTCTCTGGCCTTTCGGTATTCTTCCTCCTGGATCTTCCTGCGGTACTCCTCTTCCCTCTGTCTGGCTCTGCGGTACTCCTCTTCCTGCTGTCTTTTTCTCAGTTCCTCCTGCTGCTGTCTTCTCTCCTGCTCTTCCTGCTGTCTTCTCTTCCAGGCTTCCTCATCCTTGTCCAGGGATTCCCAGGCATCCTCCCAGTCATCCCCGGGCTGTTTACCCCTGCTTTCTTCTTTCTGCTCCTGCTCATCCTGCCATTCTTCTTTCTTCCGGAAGCCTTCATTTTCTGAAAAAGCTCCCTCCGAAAATCCATCGTTTCCAGATCCTTCTCCCGGAAATCCCCCCTTGTTCAGAGTCTCATAGGCTTCCTGGATCTTCTGGAATTCCTCTGGATAGTCCTCCGGATGATACATACGCAGCATAGCCGCATAGGCTTTCTTGATCTCTCTTTTGGAAGCTTGCGGATGGACTCCCAGGATCTTCTGCGCTGTTAATTTGTCCATTTTTTACTAAACTCCATAAAATCTAAATCTTCTTCCGGTTTCTCCTCCTGCTCCTGTTCTTCTCCTTCTTCCTGGCCGCCGTAGATCTCTCCCCAGAAATCGAAATCATCAAAAAGCTCCCGGTCAGAAAAATTGGCAATGCTCTTCTGGATCTGTTCCCGGCATCGTTTGATCTTTCTGGGGTCCTGATCCTCCAGCGTCTTTTCAAACAGAGCGATCAGACCGGCGAAAAATTCCCGGTCCTTGGGAGAACTTTCTTCGCACAGGGTCATAAGCCGGTTCAGCAGAAGCTTGTTTTCTGTAACCTCCCTGGGATGTACCTTCAGTTTTTCCAGTTCTTTCATCCTGGCCTGGAGTCTCTCGTCATCTACTGTCTGAGATACTACGCTGCTGATAGTATGTCCTGTAGACACGACCCGGATATCTGCCAGCAGGATACCGTCAATATCGTAGGTAAACCGGACGTCCACTGCTTCCTGTCCTGCAGGTCCATCGGGAACCGCCAGGGTATATTCTGCCAGTTTCCGGTTATCTCTGGCATAGACATGTTCTCCCTGGAGCACAGGGAAAGTCACCTGCCGCTGATGGTCGTCCGCCGTATAAAAACGATGTACTCTGGAACAGGGAAGGACCGTGTTCCGGGGAATGATAGGCGTAAAATAAGGATTGCTGATGTCACTGGCATTCCTGGTGGCAGTTCCCAGAGAAAAGGGACAGATATCCGTAAGGACATAATCCTTTACCGACTGGTCCCTGGCTTTCACTCCGCAGAGATACCCCAGTCCACGGACGATCATCTCATCACTGTTCAGGTTCAGCGCCGGCTCCCGGTGGAAAAGATGGGCCACATAGGAGTTTACCACCGGCATTTTACTGGACCCTCCCGCCATTACGATACCTGATAGATCTTCCGGAAGGATCTGGGCGCTTTTCACCGCATTGTTCAGCACTTCCTTGATCTTATAAAAGATCCCCGCGCTTTCCTCTACCAGACGGCGGTTGGTATACACACTGGTATATTCCCTGTCTCTGATCCAGGCGGTCATTTTTCCTTCTTCCTGACTGCTCAGCTCCCGCTTGCATTTCTCTGCCTGTCTGGACAGCACCGCCAGATCCTTCCGGGACAGATCCCTTTTGGAAATTTCATGCTCCTTTAAAAAGGAATCCACCATGACCTGGTGAAAATCATCTCCTCCCAAATGGTTGTTTCCTGCCACAGCTTCGATCTCTACCACATTTTCAAAACAGTCTACCACAGATACATCCAGAGTTCCCCCGCCGAAATCAAAGACCAGAAAAAGCTGCTCTTCCCCGTTATCCAGGTAAGAAGCCAGTGCCGCCGCGCTAGGCTCGTTGATCAGCCTGTGAACCTGAACGCCGGCCAAAAGTCCTGCTTTTTTGGTAGCATACCGCTGTTTATCATGGAAATAGGCAGGAACCGAAATGATCACCTCTTCGATCTTCTCTCCCAGATAAGCCTGGGCGTCCTCTACGATCGAGCGGACTACAAAACTGGACAATTCTTCCGGGGTAAAGTTAAGACCTCCCAGATGAAAAGTCTTCTCTTCTCCCATATATCTTTTAAAAGAGCTGACTGTTCTGTCCGGAGCCGTGATCAGCCGCTCCCTGGCGATCTCTCCTACAATGATCTCCTGATCTTCGTCTACGCTCACCACGCTGGGCGTAAGATAGGAACCATAGCGGTTGGGGATCAGCTGGATCCTTCCATCTTTGTATACACAGCCCAGGGAATTCGTGGTTCCCAGATCAATTCCTAACAGATAAGACATAAAATCCTCCCTTTTTTAATCTTCCAACAGATCCTCTTCTTTTCTGCACTCTTCCAGAAGCTTTTCTTCCTCCTGCCTGTAGAGAAGCTTTTCGCTCCACTTCAGATACATGGGGCTTTCATGGACCGTAAGAAAATCCATGGCTTTGTCATCCTGAGTCAGACCGGATACAAAAAGGACCATCTCCTGGCTGTCCCCAAAAGCCTCTTCCAGAAACTGAAAGGCTTTTTCCGTCTGATCCAGAAGTTCTCGGATTTCCTGTTCCCTCTCCTGGAGCTCCTCCTGAAAATATTCTTTGATCCTTTCAAAGCCCTGATCTGCTTTTCGGATATGGTCTTTTTTCAGGTCCAGGTCATATTCCTCCAGTTTCCGGATCACCCAGTTTTCTTTTTGGATTTCTTTTTCTCTCAGGAGTCCCGCTTCGATCTTGACCTCCAGGCTGTTTTTCCGGTTCTGGATAAACCCATGGATATCCTGGATTTCTTCATGATCCTGAATATACTTTTTCAGGTAGCCCAAAGCCTCGTGCAGGCAGATCCGTCTTTCTTCTTTTCCGGCAAACAGGGAAAAACCGGTGTGCAGGGCGCCCAGTACCAGGTTTACCACCGTAAACCGCTCCTCAAAGCTTCCCTTTCCTGCCATTTCAGTCTTTTCTTTATAAGCCTCAGAAGAAAGGCTTCCTTCCAGTATCCGGGTGATCCCGTAATCTGTGCCGTATTTCCGGTATAGCTGATAATAGGCGGCAAAATCCCGGGCAGTTTCTTCTTTTTGAAGGTATTCTTCTACCAGGCTTTGCGTCACGGGGATCTGAAACTCTTCGTAACTTTTCAGGATCTCTGACAGATCCTCCCAGCCTCTGGCCGTAACAAAAAATTTTCCGTCTACTGTATTTTCCACACAGTAAAAATTGTCCTTTTTGATCCGCAGATAGGACAGGATGGCCTCGTGGACTTCCTGCCTGCAGGCATATTCCATCCATACATCGCAGTCTGCTTCCACGTCGATCTTCCGGACTCTGTCCAAGGTCACGATGTCAAATTCCCGGACAGATTTATTATACTGAGGGGGATTTCCCGCCGCCACGATCACCCATCCTCTTGGTACTTTATGGCTTCCGAAGGTTTTATTCTGCAGGAACTGGAGCATAGTAGGGGCCAGGGTCTCTGACACACAGTTGATCTCATCAATGAAAAGGATCCCCTCTTTTTTCCCGGTCTCTTCCATACACTGATAAACCGAAGCAATGATCTCGCTGAGAGTATATTCTGTAACGCTGACTTCTTTTCCCTGATACACTTTCGTCTCAATATGCGGAAGGCCGATAGCGCTCTGACGGGTATGGTGGGTAATGGTATAAGCTACCAGCCCTACGCCGCATTCCCGGGCTGCCTGCTCCATAATAGCGGTCTTCCCGATCCCCGGAGGCCCCATAAGGAGAATAGGCCGCTGTCTTACCAGAGGAAAAGTATAACATCCCTGGTCGTCCTTCCTGTTATATGCTCGGATAGTATTGATGATCTCTGTTTTTGCCTCTTTTATATTCATAGCTCTTCCTCTTGTTTCTCTGTTCTTGCCGGAACGATCAGCTTATAAGCCCAGTCCGGCACCATATCCATTCTGGCTGTCTTTTCCAGAAATACAAAAGCCGTCTCATAATCCGGTTTACTCTGAGGATAGATCCCGTCCCCGTCTGTAAAATAGATCAGGGCTTTCAGGTTCCGGATCTCTTTTTTCTCCTGCTGCTGGCTGATATATTGAAACACAGGGCGGAAGTCTGTGCCGCCTCTCCCCTGTATCTTAATATTTTTGCTGTAAGCCTTCCACTCTTCCTCGGAATGGATCACCTTCACATTCTGGATACAGCAGTCGCACTGGATCAGATATACCTTCATCTTCCGGAAAAAGTTTTCCTTTTCCTCCAGGATCCGGTAGGTCTCTCCCAGAAATCCCCGGACGGTTTCCGAAGAACAGGAACTGGAAGTGTCAATGGCGATGACCAGTTCTTCCAGACGGTTCACTTCTTTATATTCTAAGGGCTCGATAAGAGGGGTGTTCCCATACCGCTCCATGCCCAGATTATAAAAGATATAATCAAAGCTCTCTGTGTCCAGTTCCACTTCTTCTCTGGGCACCGCAAACCTTTTGAGAAATTTCCGGTAATCAAATTTCCCCTGGGGCCTGGCTTGCATATCTTCTTCAGAACTTCCCCGGTGGGTTCCCGCCCGTTTCTTTTTCTGCTGCTTTTTCTGCCCTGTAAGCAAACGGAGTTCTTCCCATTTCTTCCGTGTCCCTGCTCCCCGTTTTTCCTGTTTTATTTTTTCCCAGAACCTGTGGTCGTCAAAGGCAAATGCCTTTTTCAGCACCTCTCTGGTATAGGGAAATCTGCCGCCTGTCAGCATATAATAGATCTTTTCTGCCGAAAGGGACGGATCCCTCATGAGCCAGAAACACTGTTCCCGGACCGGATCCCTGCCCGTGGAAAGTCCCGGTATCTGCTCTCTTTCTATGATCTCCTCCACCCACATATCGCAGGCCAGATCCCACAGATCCTTATCCTTCTTTCCCCCGCCGAAAAAAGACTCTCCATAAAAAGGATGAAGGTACAGACAGTGGAGGAGCATGTGAAGGTATCCTCTCCGGACAAGGCGGGGATCTTCTTGGTAGGCTCTGATCAGAAATACCGGCGAAAAATACAGGAATTCTCCGTCCGTCCCTATGGTCTTAGCTTCCTCCTTGGGACAGTATCGAAGTCCTGCAAAAGCGCCGTCCAGATAGGGAAAATAAGAATACAGCTCATTCTGACTGTTCTGGAGGATCCGCATCCCCAGATTTTCCCGGTGTTTTTGTTTATCTTCCATATCCCTCACCTGCCTTTACAGAGAAAAATCCCGGTCTTTGAATCCATATTTTTCTTTTTTCAGATGAAGGAGCCACACCAGAGCAGCGTTTTTCTGCCCCTGTCTGGCGATCCGGATAAACACATCTATATTTTTATCTTCCAGCCAGCCAAGGGACTCCAGTATTTCCAGCTTTTCCACCTGGTCTTCATCGATCAGCGCCTCCATGGCCGGGCGGATCCGGCTTTTTAAATACCTGCCGTAGGCCTCTTTTTCCCCCTCTTTGGTCTGGGGAAGGAAAAAACCTCTCAGGGCCACAGCCAGCCGCACCGGTTCCTGCCTGGTCTGGACAAATTTCCTATAAAGGCTTTTGGCCTCTTCTTCAGGTTCTCTCACCCCGGCCTGTTCCTTCAGGGCTTTTGAGACTACTTCTACATTTTTCTGAAATTTTTCCTTATCCTCCATGATTCTCTCCCGCTCCTCTGTATCCAGCTCTCCTGATGTATTCAGACAACTGCCGTAAATCCGCTCCCGGCCATAGAAACATGTTCCTCGCTGGGACCGATACAGGTCTGCATGATAGGATCCTTTCTGTGGGTCACTGCTTTTACTTTTATAAGCCAGCACTGGCTGCTGGCAGGTCCTGTGTATCCGGGGTATTGGTTGGCGCAGGCACCAGCTTATTCAGATCAAAATCCGGATCTTCCGCCAGATGGACCACCTCCTGACACAGAGGCTTCTTATCTGTTACCACAGGCTGAACAGGATTTTCCGCACATCTGCACAAAAGCTTTCCCAGATCTTCCGGCCGCGTATCGAGGAGGGCAGCTACCCTTTTCCTGCTGGCCAGAAGTCCGATAGCTACTTTCGCTCCCGGATGGCCTTTCACATTTTCAAATATCATGGCAGGACCTTCTTTCGTAGGCCGCATAACCGTTCCTCCTGCTCCTACATGGCGGTACACACCGGCCAGTTCCGCCATAGGATCTACTTCCACCTTGGTAGTGATCAACTGTCCCGGCATACTTTCCAGCCGTCTAAGGGCGCTTCTTAAATCTCTCACTTTGTCTGTCATTTTCTTGTCACCTCACATTAAGTCTTCTATCCTATAGTTTAACTTCTTTCCAGCAGAGAATCAATTTAAAAATAAAAGGAGACTGCCGCATCATGCAAAACTTTCCGTATGCATCCATGCGACAGTCCCCTTATCATTTACGCTGCGCTCCCTCTCCCGGAGCTGTGCCTTCCACAGGCCCTGTCAAATTCTTTCAGTTTTTCCTTTGCCTCCCGGCTTACATGCTGGGGAACCTGGATCTCGATCCGGGCGTACTGATCGCCTTTTACAGAAGGATCCTTCATAGAGACAATTCCCTTTCCTCTCAGACGGATCTTGGTCCCTGACTGTGTGCCTTCCTTTATCTTACATACCACATTTCCGTAAAGCGTAGGCACTACCGCTTCGCCGCCCAGAACCGCTGTGGTAAAAGGTATCTTAACCGTAGTGTAAAGATCCATGCCCTTTCTTTCATAGCCGGGTTTTTCTTCTACTGTCACCTGGAGGAGAAGGTCTCCGGCCTGGCCGCCCTTTGCTCCCGGCATCCCTTTTCCTCTCAGACGGATGCTTTTTCCAGTCTCAATACCTGCCGGGATCCGGACTTCCAGAGACTGGACAGTACCCGTGGCAGGATCTTTCAGGCTCAGAACTTTCTTGCAGCCAAAAGCCGCTTCCTCAAGGCTGATGATCACAGAAGCCGTCATATCCGCTCCCTTCTGAGAGCCGTAACCGCCGAAACCTCTTCCATAACTTCCTCTGCGGCCGCCTCCGAAGTCTCCTCCGAAACCGCTTCCGCCGAAGCCGCCTCCAAAGCTGCCGCTGCCGCCAAAGCCGCTTCCCGAGAAACCGCTTCCACCCCGTTGTCCATGGAACATATCCCCGAAAATATCTTTAAAGATATCGTCCATGTCTCCCGGATCGCCCTGGAAATGATATTCCCGGTATCCGCTGCCCGGCCCGCCATAGCCATAGCTGTATGCGCCTGAACCGCCGGGGCCTCCCTGTGAAGCGCCGCCGTCAAAAGCCGCATGGCCAAATTGATCGTAAAGTTTTCTCTTTTTCTCGTCGCTCAGCACATTATACGCTTCTGTAACTTCCTTAAATTTCTCCTCAGCCTGGGGATTTCCCGCGTTTGTATCCGGATGATATTTCTTTGCCAGTTTCCTGTAAGCCTTTTTTATGGCATTGGCATCTGCGTTTCTGTCAACGCCCAGAACTTCATAATAATCTCTTTTTTTATCCATTATAACCACCCTCTGATATAAACCTGTTATATGAAGCGCCTCCTTTTGGAACCAAAGATTCAAAGGGAGGCGCACCGTCTTTATGTTTCTGTTTGAAAAAGCCTCTCTGACAGACCATTCATTGTTCTACTTGTAATATAACACTTCATTATTAATGTGTCAAGGGCTGTTTCTTTTGTTATTAATTTAACATCTTTTTCTCCTGATTGTTCTCTTTTTTGATCTCCCAAAACCGATACTTATACAGATTTTGTATAAATTTTCCTTTTACCTATACTAGACTTTTTTTGTTAAAATTTTATCCAAAAAAGTATTGTGTTAAAAAAATAACGGTGCTATAATCAAATCGTTAAAAGAATCACAACAAAAATCGAAAACTTAAAGGAGTGACTGATATGAGCAGATTTTGTTTACCAAGAGATATTTATCACGGAAAGGGCTGTCTGGAAGAACTGAAGAATTTAAAAGGCACCAAGGCCATGCTGGTCGTGGGCGGCGGATCTATGAAACGCCAGGGATTTCTGGATAAGGCCGTAAACTACTTAAAAGAAGCCAACATGGAAGTTCAGGTATTTGAAGGGGTAGAACCAGATCCTTCTGTAGAAACTGTTATGAAAGGAGCCGAGGCTATGAGAGCTTTCCAGCCGGACTGGATCGTAGCTATGGGCGGCGGTTCCCCTATTGACGCGGCAAAGGCTATGTGGGCCTTCTACGAATATCCGGAAGTCACCTTCGAAGATTTATGTAATCCTTTCAACTTCCCGGAATTAAGACAGAAAGCAAGGTTTGCGGCAATCCCCTCTACTTCCGGAACTGCAACAGAAGTAACTGCTTTCTCTGTTATTACCAATTATCAGACAGGTGTAAAATACCCTCTGGCAGATTTTAATATTACCCCGGATGTAGCGATCGTAGATCCTGACCTGGTATCCGGCCTTCCTGTAAAGCAGGTTGCCTACACCGGAATGGACGCCCTTACTCATGCCATCGAGGCTTATGTGTCTACCCTTCACGGACCTTTCACTGATCCTCTGGCTCTTCAGGCCATCGAAATGGTCCTGGACTATCTGCCCGCATCCTACAACATGAATATGGATGCAAGGGAGCAGATGCACTATGCCCAGTGTCTGGCAGGAATGGCATTTTCCAACGCACTTCTGGGAATTGTCCATTCTATGGCTCATAAAACCGGAGCTGCCTTTTCCACAGGCCATATTCCTCACGGATGCGCAAACGCCATCTATCTGCCTTACGTGATCCAGTACAATGCAAAGAACCCGGAAGCTGCCGAAAGATACGCAGAAATAGCCAGGAGAATGGGACTGGACGGTAATTCCAGGCAGGCGCTGATCAACAGTCTGCGGAAAAAGATCCAGGACTTCAACAGACATATGAACATTCCTCTTACTCTGAAAGACTTCGGCATCCAGGAAGATGAATTTAAAGAAAAACTTCCAAAGATCGCCGAACTGGCTGTAGGAGACGCCTGCACAGGCTCTAACCCAAGAGAGATCACCCCTGCGCAGATGGAAAAACTCCTCACCTGTACCTACTATGGAACTGAGGTAGATTTCTAATACTGATGGGATAGGGGAAGATTCCTTCCCCTGCCGGATCATCGTGATACCTTGCATATTGCGTCAAAAAGCCAGTCTGGTCCGGAGCGCCCCGCGCTCCTGTCCCCGACTGGCTTTTTTGATCCTGTGTTTCTGATTATTTTTATTCTTCTGTTACAGCGCTGATCTCCAGAGAAGACACACTGTCTCCGTCAAGACCGATGGTCATTTCTGTATCACCTTTTTCATACACAAGAGAGCTGCTGGTCTCTTCTGTGGGCTCTCCATAAGCCTCTGTAACCTCGTCTTTTGTGCTTCCGATACTGATTCCCTCATCTGTCTCAACAGTATCATCCATAAAGTCCACAGAAAGCACATAGTCCTTATCGTCTACCGGATAAGTGTTCAGATGGAATCCGGGATAAGTATAAACCTTGTCCAGTCCTTCAAAAGCGCAGCTTTCTGATTCAAAGTAATCATCCGAATCTCCCAGTTCCTCTACAACTTTGGAAGCATCCTCGTTCATTTCAATTTTTGTAGAACCGCTGGTAAAAGTAAATCCCCCTGATGAAGAGGCAGAAGAGCCTGAAGAAGAACTTCCTGAACTGGAAGAACCGCTGTCAGAGCTTCCGCATGCTGCCAGACTCAGTCCCATTACCATTACTGCTGCTGCAAAAATACCTTTCATTTTTCTCATGTGTTCCTTCCTCCTAATAACTGATGATCTCACCATATTTTTCCAGTTCCTCATACTGGGCTTCTTTCATATCCTCATAGAACTGGATCTTTTCCTCATAAACCTGCTTGTATTCCGGATCCTCCCGGTAATCTGTCAGGTCATAGGTCTCTGTTAAATATTTTCCGAAATATTTGGAGAGCTTCTCTGCTCCGCTTAAATTCAGATGAAGTCCGGCATCATAAGTGTCCGTATTATAGTCAATACCTATTTCATCTGCCAGTTTTTCATAGTTAAAATAATCCAGATCGTATTTCTCTGCATAATCTACGATCTGCTGATCCCACTCCTCATACCAGTATGGATAAAGGCTGGGGGATTTTACCAGGACAAATTCAATGCCATTGTCCTCACAGAGCCGGCGCATCTTGTCCAGATAGCTCATGGCATTGCTGCCTAATGTGTAATCCGCCAGGATTTCCGGGTCCGGAAAGCCTTCGGCGGGCCGGACATCTACTCTCATGTAGTAGCCGTTATGAAAAAGCTTATCTTTGTGGAACATATACCGGAAGTCTTCCGAAGACAGTTCCGACCATCTGGAATGATAGCGGAGGATGGGGAAAATATAGTCCAGCATATTTTCTTTTTCTGTCATAGAAGACTGGATGGCTCCGATCTTTGCCTTGGACCATTTCATTCCGTCTATGCTCATCCGGTTGTAAGCCTCGCTCTGGGGCTCATTATATTTCAGTGCCAGAACATTAAACACCACCACCTTAGGCGTTTCATACCGAAGGGTATCCTCCAGCAGGTAATAAGACTGCCAGGCAAGCTGCTGGGCGGATCCCCGGATATAACTGGTGATCCCGTAATCCCGGTACATCTCAATAGGGGAAAAATTCTCGTAAACCTCACAGTCCCCCACAAAGATCACTTCATGATCCGTTGTCTCCTGGTAATATTCTTCAACCAGATTTCCCTCTACAATATCTGACATGTATTTGGGCATCAGCAGTTTCTGCAGAAGGAACAGTACCAGGATCAGCACTACTGCCAGAACCGCCACGGCGGCAGGCCATTTAGGAAATTTCTTTGCTTTCATGATAAGTCCTTCCTCCTAAAACTGATTATAGATAAACTGGCTCTGGTCATAGCCAATGCCGTAAGCCCCGAATACGATCACTGCCAGCGTCATAATGCCGAAGATAATATACTTCCAGGCTGCCGGGGAAGCATAGATCAGATTTCTCACACTGCCTTTTCGTTCCTCGGTAAGGCTTACTGCTACCACAATGATCAGGCAGACAAAGAGCAGCAGATAGTCCGCTCCTGTAAGCCCCAGTCCCAGGAAGGCTTCTCCTGTAAGAGCCGTGATATCAAAGTGGGTAAACATATTTCCAAACATCTGAAAGGTCAGAGGCACATCCCGGTAGCAGTCAAACATACGGATAGCGCTCATCAGCAGGATGGTCCGGATGATCTCAAAAGCGCCGTACCATTTCTTGTCTTTCACCTGGAACCGGTGGTGGAACTTTCTGTACAGAGGCTCCAGTTCCTGGGAGATCATGATCACCACGAAGTTCATAAGGCCCCAGACAATAAAGTTCCAGCTTGCGCCGTGCCAGATACCGGTGGTAAACCATACTACAAAAGAAGACAGGTATACCGGCACTCTTTTTCCAACTGCATCTCCGAATTTTGCCCGTGAAAACTTCGAGATCTTCAGCATCGGCTTGCACACGGAAATGGGATAGAAAATATAATCTGTAAACCAGGTACCCATGGTAATATGCCATCTTTTCCAGTATTCCTTAATATTCTTGGAAAGATAAGGCCTGCGGAAGTTCTCTGTTACGGTAATTCCCATGGTCTGGGCAATACCTATGGTAATGTCAATACCTCCGGTAAAGTCTGCATACAGCTCAAAGGCGTAAAACATCATACCGACAAATACAAATCCACCCTGATAAACATCAGGATTCTGAATGATCTCATTTACCGCCACCAAAATACGGTCGGCAATGACCACCTTCTTAAAATATCCCCACAGGATACGGTAAAGTCCATAGGATACTACCTTTGTGTCAAAGGAATGTTCCTCAAAAAGTGACTTTGCCAGGTCATTAAACCGGCTGATAGGACCCTGGACCAGCTGAGGGAAAAAGGATACGAACAGGGCCAGCTTAAACAGATTCCTCTCTGCCTTGCAGGTGCCTCTGTAAACGTCGATGATATATCCCATGGTCTGAAAGGTATAGAAGGAAATTCCCATTGGCAGGATCAGGTTTACAAAGGAAAGTTCCCTTGTACTGTGGAAGGCCTCCAGGATCCCGTTGATATTGGCAATGACAAAATTGGTATATTTCAGCACTGCCAGGATCCCCAGATTGAAAATAAGACAGACCAGAAGCCATTTCCACTGTTTTCCCTGTTATGATCTGTTTCCACACTTTTTTACGTTCTGTTCTATTTTTTCAAGAGATCTGTACAGATCTTCCATCTCTTTTTCTTCCATATCTTCCCAGAGGATCTGATCCAGCCATTCAAACTGTTCCTGTACCTGTCTGGCTTTTTTCTTTCCCTCAGGCGTCAGGACGATCAGATGGGCTCTTCTGCTGGCAGGATTGATTTTCCGTATCAGCAGCCCTGCCTTTTCCATTTTGTCCAGAGTTCTGGACAAAGTCGTCACATCAAACAGACAGGCATCTGCCAGTTCCCGCTGACTCATTTCTCCCTGTTCCAGGAGACAATTCAGGATCCTTGGCTGACCCTCTCCCACAGTCAGTCCTATCTTTAGGAATTTAGGCCGCATAAGCTGCCTCCGTTCCAGATCCAGCCGATGGAGGATCTTCCTGATATCACTTTTTTCCATTTTTCTCACTCCAATTCAAATTGCCCGGTATATAACTGATAATACCGTCCCTTTTGTTCCAGCAGCTCCTCGTGGCTTCCTCTCTCGATGATCTCTCCCTTTTCCAGGACCATGATGGCTTTGGAATTGCGTACTGTGGAAAGCCTGTGGGCAATGACAAATACCGTCCGTCCTTCCATAATAGCGTCCATTCCCTTTTCGATAAGCCGCTCTGTCCTGGTATCCACAGAGCTGGTAGCTTCGTCCAGGATCAATACCGGGGGCTTTGCCACCGCCGCTCTGGCAATAGCCAGAAGCTGCCGCTGTCCCTGAGAAAGATTGCTTCCGTCACTGTAGAGCATGGTGTCATAGCCCTGGGGCAGTCTCCGTATAAAGGAGTCTGCATTGGCGATCCTGGCGGCCTCTTTCACTTCTTCCATAGAGGCGTTCAGATTTCCATATCGGATATTGTCTGCGATGGTCCCTGTAAACAGATGAGTGTCCTGAATGACCATAGCCAGGGAACGGCGGAGATCGTCTTTTTTAATCTCCCGGATATCAATACCGTCATAAGTGATCTTTCCAGACTGGATCTCATAAAAACGGTTGATCAGATTGATGATGGTGGTCTTTCCGGCTCCTGTGGACCCTACAAAGGCGATCTTCTGTCCCGGTTTCGCATAGAGGGAAATCCCATTAAGGATCTTTTTCTCCGGCACATAGCCGAAGACTACATTCTGAAAGCGCACATCTCCTTTGAGAGGCACCAGCTTCCCGGATCCGGGCATCTTCCATGCAAACTTTCCCGTATATCCTCCGGTCTCTTTCAGCTCGCCATGATGGTCCTGTACATTGCACAAGGTTACTTCTCCCTGATCCGGCTCCGGTTCTTCCTCCATCATCTCAAAGATCCTTTCTGCTCCGGAAAGGGCCGCCAGAAGGAAGTTCACCTGCTGGGTAAACTGGTTCAGAGGCATGGCGCTCTGGCGGACATAGACCAGATAAGAAGCCAGGCTTCCCAGATCTAAAAGTCCCGCCAGAGTAAAAAGTCCTCCCGCACAGGCGGAAACCGCATAGTTTACATAAGACAGGCTTACGATAGTAGGAACCATCATGCCGGAAAAAGTCAGGGCATTGGTGGATTCCCGGCGGAGCGCTTCGTTCATCTGGCAGAAAGTGTCAAAATCTTTTTTCTCATGATTAAAAACTTTTTCCACTTTCAGTCCTGCAGTCATCTCCTCTACAAATCCATTGATCTTTCCTAATTCCTCCTGCTGCCGCTGGAAGTATTTTTTACTTCTTTTCCCGTTAAATTTAATAAAGGCAAACATGAGCAGCAGGAAGACCACAACGATCAGAGAAAGCCGGAGACTTAGGACCATCATCATCACCACCGTACCGAAAAGCATCATAAAGCTCTGTATGATCATGGCAAAACTGTTGTTCATAGCCTCCTGGACGGTATCCACATCATTAGTAAAACGGCTCATCAGTTCTCCGTGGGTATGGGCGTCGAAATATTTCAGAGGAAGCTTCTGGACATGAGCGAAAAGGTCCCGGCGGATCTCCTTTACTACCTTCTGGGCAGAACGGATCATCAGCTGGTTATAGCCCAGGGTAGCCAGGGCTCCGCAGATATACATCACAGCCATGCCGCCTACTGCCCAAAGGAGCCCCTCCTTATCTCCGGGAAGGATAAACTTGTTGATCACCGGTTTTAAAAGGTAAGTTCCCATAATATTAGCTCCGGCACTGATGAGTACCAGCAAAGCCACCAGGGTAAAACTCCATTTATGCATTCCCAGATACTTCAGCAGATGAAGAAGGGTCTTTTTTGTATTTTTCGGTCTTTTATATCCTACATATCTGGCCATTACAGTTCCGCTCCTTCCTTCTGAGAATCATAGATCTGCCGGTAGATCTCATTTCTCTCCAGCAAAGTTTCATGGGTGCCTATATCGTTTACTTTCCCGTCGTCCAGAATGATGATCTGGTCTGCATGCCGGACAGAAGAGATCCTCTGGGCGATAATGATCTTTGTCATATCCGGAAGATATTCTTTCATACGTTCCCTTATGCTGCCTTCTGTGGCTGTATCCACTGCACTGGTAGAATCGTCCAGGATCAGGACCTTGGGCTTTTTCAGAAGGGCTCTGGCAATGCAGAGTCTCTGTTTTTGTCCTCCCGATACATTTACCCCTCCCTGGCCCATTTCCGTCTCGTAGCCCTGAGGCAGCCGGTCAATGAATTCATCGGCGCAGGCAATATGGCAGGCCAGTTCTACCTCCTCTTTAGAGGCATTCTCATTTCCCCATTTCAGATTGGAAAGAAGGGTTCCGGAAAACAGGGTATTCTTCTGAAGGACCATGGCAATGGCGTCCCGGAGGTGTTCCATAGGGTACTCTTCCACCGGAATGCCGTCTATACAGATCCTTCCCTTTTCCGCCTCATAAAGTCTTGGGATCAGCTGTACAAGGGTAGTCTTGGCCGACCCGGTCTGGCCGATGATCCCTGCCGTCTGCCCCGGCTCTATGTGAAAGGAAATATCTGAAAGGACATACTCCCTGGCTTCCTTCTTATACTTGAACCATACATGATCAAAAGTGATCTCTCCCCGTTCTACCTGAATATCTCTGGCTTTCTCATCAGTAATATCCACTTTCTCATCAATGACCTCCATGATCCGGACTCCGGAAGCCACAGAACGGGTCATCATAAGAAACACATTAGAGATCATCATAAGAGAATTCAGGATCTGGAGCACATAGCTTAAAAATCCTGTCAGTTCCCCTACTTCCATTCCCCCGGTGTTGATCAGCTCCCCGCCAAACCAGAGGATGGAAAGGATGGTCCCGTACATGACAAACTGCATGGCAGGCATATTCAATGCCGCCAGACAAAAGGCCTGCTGTGACTGTTCCTTCAGCTTTTCATTTCCTTCTTCAAATTTCGCCTTTTCATAATCTCCTCTTACATAGGCCTTTACCACCCGGACCGCCGTAAGATTCTCCTGAATGATCCGGTTTACATTGTCAATAGCCCCCTGCATAGTCCCATAAAGAGGCCGTACTTTCATAGTAATGAGAAAAAGCAGGCAGGCCAGCAAAGGCAGGGCTACCAGAAATACCACCGCCAGCTCCCGGTTAATAGAAAAAGCTACTGCCGTAGCCGCCACCAGCATCACCGGACCCCGGCAGAAGGGGCGCATGCCTGTGGAAACCGTGTTCTGAATGTTTGTCACATCACTGGTAAGCCTTGTCACCAGGGAAGAGACCCGGAAGTGATCAATGTTGGAAAAAGAATATTTCTGAAGCTTTTCATATTCCGCCTGCCGGAGCCGGGCTCCCAGTCCCTGGCCTGCCAGAGCCGCAAACCTGGCGCTTCCCACGCCCAGAAGCAGAGCGATCACGCCACAGATCACCATTTCCCCGCCTTTTTGGAAAATATAGGCCCTGTTCCCGGAAGCTACCCCTACATCAACCAGATCCGCCATGATCAGAGGGACCAGAAGCTCAAAGATAGACTCTGCCGCAATACAGAGCAAAGCAAGGAACCCATATTTTTTATACTGTCCCATGTAAGAAAACAGCCTTCGAATCATTTGCCGCACCTCCATTGTTGTATATGCAACTATTGTATGCCGCAAGTTTTTTCCTGTCAATCTCTTTTGCTTTATCTTGTAAGATCTATCTGTATCTTATAAAATGATGTTGAGGGCAAAAGCCCTATCTCATGGGAATGAACGACTTGTACCCGGCATTGTAAAAAGGAGGATTCATTATATGTATACCGTGGAATACGACCGTTTATCGGAAGAACAGACAAAAAAATATCTGGAAAGGATCGGCCTTTCCTATCCTGCAGCTCCCACTCTGGAAACTCTGCATACTCTGATCTGGTCACATCAGTGTCGGGTCCCTTTTGAGGACATAGACACCAGTCTCCTGGCCTGTCCCGTCTCTCTCTCCACCCAGGATCTGTACCGGAAGATCGTAGAGGAACGCCGCGGAGGTTTCTGTTTTGAGCTTAACAGCCTCTTTCTCCTTCTCCTTAAAAGTCTGGGCTTTGACGCCTATGCCTGTATGTGCAGGGTAGCCGCAGGATTTACCACCCTTCGGGCCCTGACCCACCGGGCCTCCATTGTCCGCTTAGATGGGAGAGCGTATCTCTGTGACGTAGGACTTGGAGGGCCTATGGCTCCTTTCGCCGTCGAACTCTCCTCTGAGCCTCAGACCAGAAAAGGGGAAACCTATCGGATCACAGACACCGGCGACGGATGGAAACTTCTTCTCCGCCGGGAAGCAGAGGGCACAGACAGCCCTGTGATCATCTTTGCCACTGTGCCATTTCTGTCTGAAGATTTCACGCCTCTTATGGACGCCCTGCTGGCAAGGCCGGACAATCTTTTTTCCAATCATCTGGTGATCAATCTCAGGACTCCTGACGGATACAAAAACTTCCGTGACGATACCCTGATCTGGCGCGCCGGCGGGGAGCGAAAAGAAATCCGGTACGCCCCAGAGGACATACCGGATATGATACAAAATGTTTTTGGCTTAAATTACAGCAAAGAACTCCTTGCCAAGAATCTGCATCTATGATCAGAATCTTACCGTCCTGGGCTCCTCTGTGAAAGAGGAAAAAACACCCGTGCAGTCTTCCAGGGCAAATACCTGGGTATTGCCGTCGTCAGGCTGATACATTTTCTGGAGAGACGGATAGGCGTCCAGCATATGCTTTCTGGCTTCGTATCTGTCATCCTCCAGGGCCCTGGCCGTCAGGCGGAGCCAGCGGCTGCCGTCAAAAGCGCAGATCTCAATCTTAGGATTTGCCATGATCTGTTTAGATACTTCTTTCACCTTCCCGGTCTGGATATAAAGCTTTCCTTCAAAAAGATCAATGGTACCGAAAGCCCGGACTCTGGGCTGGTCTCCTTGTTTTCTTCCGTCACATGAGGCATAGGTCCCGGGGCGTCTTCCGGAAACAGGATACAGGTTCCCCACTTGTCATAGGAAGTAACCCCTCTTTTCCGGTTTCCTCTGCAATACTGGTTGATGGGATCTGTCATAATCTGTTCAAAAGGCTCATACTGTTTCAGCAGTCTCTCCGGCTGCCCGTCCTTCTTTAAAAGCTCCATAAGAATTTCCTTTGCTGTACTCATACAATTACCCTCCTGTTCTAGGAATATAATTGTCTGCTCTTTTCTTTCAATCCCCTGATGGTTTTGAACGTTTTATATATATAATTATAATATTCAGAATTTATAAGTCAATCATGTTTTTTGCTTTTATGTTTATGGACAAAGATCCAGGGCCGGCCTCATTGACAAAGGCCGGCCCCGGATCTTAACTTTCTATTTGATCTTTTTTAAATTTTCCATAGTCAGTATTTTCTTGATGTTGCACAGAAACAGGATACTTGCGATCACCGCTGAAGTAATATCGGCCACCGGTTCCGCATAGTAAACGCCCATGACCCCGAAGAAATTGGGGAAGATCAGAGCCAGCGGCACCAGCAGGATCACCTTACGCAGAAGGGCGATAAAGAGGGAGATCTTCGCCTGGCCCAGTCCCAGGAAAGTAGGCTGGATACCATTCTGGAGACCGAAGATCAGCATCCCTGCCATAAATACCGGCATGACTTTTCCCGTAAGAGCGATGAGATCACTCTCATTGGTAAACATCATAGCATAAAATTCCGGGAAGATCATGGCGGAAGCCGCTGTCACAAAGGAGATCAGAAAGCTTCCGAAGATCATATAGCGGTAGGTGGTCCGCACCCTGTCAAATTTTCCCGCGCCGAAATTATAGCTTACAATAGGCTGTACCCCCTGGGTATAGCCGCTTAAAGGCGCGGAAAAAAGCTGCATCACGCTCTGCATGATCGTGAGGGATCCTACATACAGATCCCCGCCGAACTTCTGGAGCTGATGATTCAGCACAATAGAGATAAGGCTTTCCGTGGACCGCATGATAAATGGGGAGATCCCCAGAGAGAAGATCTGTCCGATGACCCGGATATCCGGGCGGATACAGGAAGGAACGATCTTCAGCACTGCTTTCTTATCCACCAGGGCTTTCACATTCCAGGCAGCGCTTACCGCCTGGGAGATGACTGTGGCAATGGCGGCGCCCTTTACCCCCATATGAAATACGAAAATAAAGATTGGATCCAGCACAATATTGATCACTGCTCCGATGACAATGGACATCATAGCTGTAGTAGATCTTCCCTGGGCAATGATGAAGGGATTCAGTCCCAGAGCGATCTCCACAAACACCGTTCCTATCAGATAGATCGTCAGATATTCCATAGCATAACCGATGGTAGCGTCGCTGGCTCCAAATGCATAAAGAAGGGGTCTCTGAAAGATGAGAAATACCGCCATCAGGATCAGAGAGAAGCACAGCAGCATAAACACTCCCGTACCCAGGATCTTCTCCGCATGTTTTTTGTCATTTTTCCCCATCCAGATAGACGCCAGGGGGGCTCCTCCGGAACCTACAAAAGCGGAAAAGGCGGAGATCAGAGTGATAATGGGAAAGGTAAGCCCCACTCCCGTAAGAGCGGCGGCTCCCACTCCCGAAATATGTCCTATGTAGATACGGTCTACAATGTTGTATAAAATATTGATGACCTGGGCAATGACTGAAGGTATCGCCATCCGGACCATCAGGCTTGGGATCTTTTCCGTTCCCATAATCCGGTTATCTGCTTTTTCCAAAATCTTTCCTCTTTTCTAATCATAATCTGCCTGAAATTATCTCTCTGATCCGCAAAAAAGTCAAGATTTCTTATTTTTCTCCTTTTTTCACCGCTGCAGCAATAGATAAAGCGGGAGTATAGAAGGGGATCAGAGTGGACTGGAAAGCGTGGTACAGATCAGATTTTCCCGGCCATACTGTGCCGATCACCTGATTGTGCTCATCCAGTTGATGGAACCAGGAGCCGTTTACATGATCCAGTACCGTCTCATCCAGATACTTCATAAACTCTGCGTAATACCGGCCGTACTCTTCTTTTCCCGTAACATGGTACAGCACAGAGGAGGTATTGATAGCCTCTGCCAGCGTCCAGTGCATACGGTCATGGACCACCGGTTTTCCATTCCAGTCCGTCGTATATACGATACCCGGAGCCCCGTCTGCGTTCCATGCGTCTTTTACCGCCCGGTTAAAGAGGTTCTCTGCTGCTTCAATATATCTGGCCGCTCCCCGGGCGTCATCTTTATAGGTGGAAAGGGCCCACTGAGTGATCAGCCTTGCCCACTCGATCCCATGACCCGGAGTAGCTCCGTATGGTTTAAACTGGTCTGCCGGCTGATCCTTATTGCATTCCAGATCCGGTGTCCAGTCTCTGGTAAAGTGCTCCGGGATCCTCCACTCATTTGCAGAAGCCCAGCCTAATACATGGTCAATGATCCTGCCGGCCCTTACCCGGTATTCTTCTTTTCCTGCAGCGTCAGCTACTGCCAGAAAAGCCTCTACCGTGTGCATATTGGCGTTCAGTCCCCGGTAATCGTCCAGCACTGTAAACTCTGTATTCCAGGTATCGCAGGAAAGTCCCTCTTCCTCATTCCAGAAACGAAGATCATAGAGTTTCAGCGCGTCTTCCAGAAGTTCTTCCGCTCCAGGCCGTCCTGCCAGAAGGGCCGATGTAGCTGCCAGGATCACAAAAGCGTGGGCATAACACTGCTTATTCGGTAAGATCTGGTTATCTGCTGTAAGCCCTGCGTACCAGCCTCCGTTTTGTGTGTCATGGAGTTCTCCCCGGAGGCCTTTAAGGCCTGCGTCTGCCAGTTCTTCACTGCCTGTATGGCCCAAAAAAGTGCCGATACTGTATACATGGGTCATCCTGGAAGTGATCCAGGTCTCCCGGCTTCTTTCCTTCCAGGGGGTTCCGTCATCTCCCAGATAATAGGAGCTTCCTCCCGGAGAAGGAAATCTGCGGCCGAAATTCAGCAGATTTTCCCGGATCTCCTCCTGAAATTTTCTGTTTTCTTCTGTACCGATCTGATATTTTTTCTGTAACTCGCTCATTTTATTACCTCGCTGCTTTCTTTAACAATTCTTTGATTTGTGAGGGCTATTTTGAAATCCTCATTTTTTCCCTTATTATACTATCCTTCCTCCTGCGCTTCAATTGGCTTCTTTCTTGAAACAGTGAAAAAAGAGCGGATGTTCCTACATCCACTCTCTGTACAGTTCTGCTATAGAACTAAATATATAATCCGGTCCGTAATCGCAGGCCTCCCCGTCTTCTCTTGTGGCCTCTCCTGTAAGGACAAGGGCAGTTTCCACCCCGGCATTATGACCGCAGAGGATATCTGTGTAAAGCCGGTCTCCCACTACCAGGGTTTCCTCCCGGGAGAAATGGTTCAGCTTCAGAGCATAATCTACCATAGCGGTACCTGGTTTCCCAAGATATTTAGGCTTTCTCTTCACCGCGTGCTCCAGCATCTCACAGATAGCTCCGCAGTCCGGCACATAGCCGAATTCAATCGGGCACACATAGTCCAGATTGGTAGCCAGATAGTCCACCCTGCGGGTACTCAGTACCTGGCAGGTATCCTGGATCTTCTCATAGGTAAGCTGGTTGTCATAGGAAACCAGGACACAGGCGATATCCTCGTCCATACAGTCTGTTGTCACACGGATCTTGTTCTTCTTCAGCTCCCGTAGGAAAGATTTTGTCCCCATCACATAGATCAGCTTCCCGTCATAATGCTTTTTCAGATACTGGACCGTAGCAAAGGAAGCTGTGATAAAATTGGTATAGTCCGTCATAACTCCCAGTTTCTGAAAGGACAGGATATAATCCTCGATACTCCTTGTAGAATTATTGGTAATAAAGACAAACTGCCCGCCGCTGTTTTTTACTGCTTTTAAAAATTCTCTGGTGCCGTCGATCAGCCTCTGCCCGATACATACCGTGCCGTCTATATCCAGGAGGAACAGGCGTTTATCCTTTATAAATCCTTTATCCTGCCGCATTTTCCACCTGCCTTCTCACCGAAAGGGCCGTATCCGGATAATTGGTGATCACCGCTTCCAGATCTTCCTCTATGAATTTTTTCATATCTTTTTCTTTATTCACTGTCCAGACCCGGACTTTCAGGCCGCTGGCCTTGTATTTTTCCAGAAAATCTGCCATATACAAATGGTAAACTGCCGGATGTAATCCACATACGCCGGTATTTTTTGCATACTTTTCCACATCCAGCAGCACGTCACTGTATAAATAGGCAGTTTCCGCTTTTTCGTCAAGGCTCCGGATCTTCTGTACACTGTAATGGTTAAAGGAAGAATAGATCACCCTGTCCTCCATTCCTGCGTTTTTCACGATCTTCATAGTCTTCTCTTCAATGCCCGGATACCAGAAGATCCCGGTCTTTAATTCAATGTTTACTTCCATTCTCCCCGGTTTTACCAGTTCCAGAACTTCTTCTAACGTAGGGATCTTTACTCCTTTATATTTTTCCATATGATTATGGAAGGAAAATTTTTTCAGTTCCTCTAAAGTATAATCCCTTACATACCCTTTTCCTGTGCTTGTACGGTCAATAGCCTCATCATGGATCACTACCACTTGGCCGTCTTTTGTAAGCTGTACGTCCAGCTCGATCCCGTCTGCTCCCTGCTCCTGGGCCAGGCTGAAAGCCTGAAGAGTATTTTCCGGCGCATAGCCGCTGGCGCCTCTGTGTGCAAATACTTTTGTCATGATCTTTTCCTTCTTTCCGATTTTTTCTTTGACTGCTGTCCTTCCAGGTCAAAGGTGCAAAGAAAGGGCTGCCCCATTAATCAGATTCAAGGATATTCCTGACATATGACTAATGTGACAGCTCCCTCATTTACCTGTCTATGGCTATTATAGCATGGCGTCTCCAATGCGCAAGGTTCTGAATAACCAAATCCCTATGGAGATCACCTACTGCTGCTCTGACATTCTCTCAGGATCAGCCATTTACCAGGTTATATTCTTCAATGGACTTATTAATGGTGTCGGCCATATTGGAAACGGCCTCATCTACATCCACCTCGCCGTTTAACATACTCTCGATCTCAGATTCTACCGTATCTCTCGCCTCAGAGAATACGCTTAACAGCGCGCCTACATATTCCGGTGAAGAATCATGGAGCTGATCGATAGCTGTCTGGAACTGAGGATACTGGGCGATGTTATCTTTAAATACCTGCTCTTCCTGAGCTGCAACAGTTACAGGGAAGTATCCGGTCTGTGCGTTCCAGTAAGCCTGAGATTCCGGAGAGATCAGGAATTTTACAAACTCCCAGGTAGCTCTTAACTTCTTAGGATCGTTGTTGTTCAGGGCCCACAGAGAAGCACCTCCGATGGATACGCCGCCCTGGTCCTCATCTGTAATAGATGGGAAATAAGCAGTACCAACTTCAAATCTTCCGTTTACGTCCTGAAGGATCTGTTTCAGAGAAGCTGTGGATCCAAGTGTAATTGCAGATGCTCCTGATGAGAAGTCTGCCAGACCTGCATCTCCGCCTCTTCCTACGATAGGAGCATATCCTTTATCGGAAAGAGATTTCCATGCATTCAGGATATTTGCTGCACCGCCGTTTTCATCAAATGCTACCGCTGTTGCAGCTGCTTCTCTTCCGTTACCGTTGTTTGCATAGTCAAGACCCTGTTTGCCAAGGAACTGCTCAAAGAACCATCCGTAGATACCCAGAGAAATAACTTCGCTTGCGCCGCCTTCATTTAACAGCTGATCGCCGATAGCCTCAATGCCTTCCAGGCTGGTAGGAATTTCTGTGATCCCTGCCTTCTCAAACATATCTACATTGTAGTACATCAGAGGAGTAGAGGAGTTAAAAGGCATGGAATAAAGCTGATCGTCAATGGTATAGTAAGCTGCCAGGTTTGGCTCGATCTGGGAAACATCATAATTATCCTGGTCGATCATCTCCTGCATAGGAATGATCCAGCCGGAATCGATCATGAATCTTGTACCGATCTCATATACCTGCACCAGATCCGCACCCATGTTTCCGATCTGGGCACTTCTCAGCTTATTCAGGGCGTCATCATATTCCCCCTGATACTCAGATACAACGGTGATCCCCAGTTCATTCTCTTCATTGAACCGGTTTACCAGCTCATCAATGGCCTGACCGTTTACACCGCCCATAGAATGCCAGAAGGTGATCTCTGTACCGTCTACCTCATCGGCTGCTGCCATAGTCGCAGTACTGCTGTCTGCAGAGTCTCCTCCTTCTGAAGAATCTGCAGAGGTATCGCTTGCTGCCTGCTGGTCGGCAATGCTCTGTCCGCCGCATCCGGCAAGGGCACCTACAGCCATAACGCCTGTCAATAATAATGAAACGATTTTTTTCTTCATTCTTACTCTCCTTTTCCTTTTATCACTTAACCTTTTACCGCACCGGAGAACATGCCCCGGATCAGCTGTTTCTGTCCCACAATAAAGATTGCGATTGAGGGAATGATAACCATTACCACACCTGCGATCATCATGGTGATGGACTGGGAATCCACACTGTTCAGCATGCTGATACCGATCTGAACGGTTCTCATGTTGTTAGAACCGGTTACCAGCAGAGGCCACATGTACATATTCCAGGAATTAATGAAAGTATATACAGCCATGGCTCCGATGGCAGACTTTGTCAGAGGGATCAGGATCTTTGCAATAAATCTCAGATTGCTGCATCCGTCCAGTTTCGCTGATTCATACAGAGAAATGGGGAAGGACATATAAAACTGACGGAACAGGAAAATTCCCATTGCAGATGTCAGGTAAGGTACGATCAACACCGGATAAGTATCCAGCATTCCCAGATTACCTACTGTCAAATAGTTGGAAACAATGGTTGCCTCTCCGGGAACCATCATAGTTGCCAGAACAATCATGAACAGTACATTTCTTCCTTTAAACTCCAGGAAGGAAAATGCAAATGCTGCCAGAGAGCAGGTAATGATCTGGGCTATGGTAATACTGCCTGCCATAATGAAAGAGTTCAATACAAAGCGGAACAGTGGAATGGTGGTGAAAGCATCAATAAAATTCTGTAAAGTAGGGTTCTTTGGAAACAGGTTCAGTTCTGTTGTAAACAGTTCTCCTGAAGGCATAAACGCAATGCTGACAGCGTACAGCAGAGGCAGCAGGATCAGGATTGCAAACACGATGTTGACAACCAGACGGCCCCCTGTGCGGATCCGTCTTCTGGTCAGCGCTTTTGCATTCATTTCCTGCTTCAGCGCCAGAAGCTGTTCTTTACTGATAGTTTTCTGGCCCCTTAAGGCCATATTGCTTGACTGACTCATCAATAGCTTACTCCTTTCTTCTCAAGTCGGAACATGACCAGTGTAACCAGCATGATAATGATAAACAGGATCACGGACTGAGCTGCGGCGCTTCCGAAACGGTAGTTAAAGAAAGCGTCACGGTAAATGGAATACACGATAACATTGGTAGCTCCGTCCGGTCCGCCCTGGGTCAGGATATTGATCTGTCCAAAGGACTGGAATGCCTGGATAATATTTACAACCAGTGTATAGAACATGATAGGAGAAAGTCCCGGCAGAGTCAGGCTGAAGAACTGCTGTACACTGCTGGCTCCGTCTACGGAAGCTCTCTCGTAGATGGTCTCGTCAATGTTGCCAAGTCCTGCTGAGAAATACAGGAAGTTAATGCCGCTGTTCAGCCAGGCGGTCAGGATCGCCACGCAGATCAGGGCGGTGTCGGGATCGTTCAGCCAGTTAATGTCCAGCCCGGTAAGTTTGTTCACGATACCAACTGTGGGGTGGAGCATGATCTGGAAGATCATGGCTGCTGAAGTAGAAGCGATCGCCATGGGCAGAGCATATGCGGTACTGAAAGCCCGGATTCCCGGAAATGCCTTATTGCACAGCACCGCGGCGATAAGACCCAGGAGCATGCCTCCGATAACAACGATCACCACAAAGATCAGGGTTACTTTCAAACTTTGTCTGAAGGATTCCGAAGTAAGAAGGTCTATATAGTTCTGCATTCCCACAAAAATCTTTGCCTGTCCCATTCTGTCTGTGAGGAAAAGGCTCAGATAAATCGTTTTGAAGAAGGGATAGAACAGGAAGATGGCGAACACCAGCATACATGGGATCAGATAGCAGTATGGGGTCCAGTTTAATTTTTTCTTTTTCCCTGTGTTCATTACCGAATCTCCTCTCTGTAATATATATTTTCTTCTGTTTCTTTATCAAAAATATGGATCCTGTCCGTATCAAAATAGAAGTCGATCTTCTCTCCCGTCTGGGTCTGGTTTTCAGGGCTTAACCTTACTGCATTGGTTTTACCTTGGGCATCAAAATACAGGATCACCTCGGCTCCCAGCATTTCTCTGGCGGAGACAGTTTCCTCAAGTCCCTGGGTATCCATATGAATGCCTCTTTCTTTTGCCTCTTCATAATCATAGATATCTTCAGGACGGATCCCCAGGACTACCTTTTTATTCATTTCTCTCTGTCTTGCCACTTCCGCTTTCTCGCCTCTTAAGTAGACTTTCTTTCCAAGCTCGCTGCCGCCAAGGTAAACTACAACCTTTCCCTCTTCTTCGCCTACATAGGCGTCAAAGAAATTCATGGAAGGAGAACCGATAAAGCCGGCTACGAAAAGGTTTGCCGGATTGTTATAAAGCTGGATAGGCGCTTCCACCTGCTGCACTACCCCGTCTTTCATAACTACGATCCTGGTCCCCAAAGTCATGGCCTCGGTCTGGTCATGGGTTACATATATGATGGTGGTTTCCAGTTCCTCGTGGAGCTTTGCCAGTTCCACACGCATCTGAGCTCGCAGCTTGGCGTCCAGGTTTGACAAAGGCTCATCCATGAGGAATGCCTTAGGTTTACGGATAATGGCGCTTCCGATAGCTACCCTCTGCTTCTGTCCACCTGACAGGGCCGCCGGTTTTCTGTCCAGGAGATGTTCGATCTCCAGGGTCTTGGCCACCTTATGTACTCTTTCATCAATCTCTTTTTTCGGAACCTTTCTGATCTTCAGGGCGTAAGCCAGGTTTCCATATACTGTCATATTGGGATATAGGGCATAGTTCTGAAATACCATAGACAGCCCTCTGTCCTTGGGTTCGTAATAGTTGCACAGTTCTCCATCGATCCACAGTTCTCCGTCGCTGATATCCTCCAGTCCCGCGATCATACGCAGGGTAGTGGATTTGCCGCAGCCGGATGGACCTACAAAGATGATGAATTCTTTATCCTGGATATCCAGGTTAAAATCCTTCACCGCAAAGTGCCCTTTGTCAAACTCTTTACATACATTTCTTAATGTAATCTCTGACACGGCGTTTTCTCCTTCCTTCTTGTAAGTTTTCTACATACATTTTTCACTCGAACAGTAGATATTGTAAGCACAAAGGGGATCTCCAACTATCACGAATGTAGAAAAATTACGTAAAATCCAGGTAAAACAGGAACCTCGTCTGTGAAAACCCCCATTTTTTTAATTTTTTTCATGTCGAGGCATGTCGGATATTGCCATATTTCAAAAAAGCTATATAATAATAGATGATATTTTATCTGCCGGAATCTCTTCCGGAAATCCCGACTGCATAATGATGCACTGAAAAGATAATAGAAATTTAGAAATAAATAATAAGGGGAATATGCCATGAAAAGAAAAAATTATCCGCTTCCAAGACGGATACTGAGATTTCTGAAAAGACAGTTCCGAAATCCCCGGAAACGACTGCTGGCAGAACTGGCCGCCGTGGTGGTGATCATCGGAATTGTTATTTTTATTGCCCTGTCCGGGCAGAACATCGCTACCGACGATATTAAAGAGGGCAGAGCCTATATAGAGGGGCTGGAAGCTGCCGACACCGCTTCTATTGAAGAACAGGTGAAGGAACTGAGGAAAGAAGAACGAAGGGCCGCTCTGGAAAGCGGAGATCTAGATGTATGGTCCCAGTTTACAGATATTGCCATTCTGGGCGATTCAAGAGCAGTTGGTTTTTCTGCCTACAACCTGGTAGATGAAAGCAGGGTTTTGGCCTCAGCAGGCGCCACCATAAGAAACATTGAGCAGTATACAGACCAGTTGGTGACTTTGAACCCTTCCAGCATTATATTATGCTATGGTCTGAACGATATCAGTATTGGCTTCTGGAGCAATGTAGATGACTATATCACAGAACTGGATCAGATCATTGCGGATCTGCAGGAGGCGCTGCCAAATTCTACGATTTATGTTAACTCCATTATCCCGGCTACAGACCCTGCCTTTAACCGTTCCGACAAATGGCGGGAGATCCCTGACTGGAACGATAGCATCCGCCAGCATTGTGAAGAGAATGATATTCCATATATTGACATCACCAAAGATGTGGAGGCTCACAGCGATCTGTATGATGTGGACGGGATCCATATGCAGAAAGCCTTCTATGAATACTGGGCCATTGATATGATCACGGAGGTGACGGAAAATGAATAATAAATCTGTTTCTGCACTGACCATCCTCCGTATTGCCATGGTAGTGGTCCTGCTCATATTTGTGATCTTCCTTCAGGCCGGCGACAAGACCAGCAGCGCCTCCCTGGAAAGTGTATCTGAAAAAGTCCTCGGCGCTGTAGATCAGGAAGGTATGCAGGAAAGCAACAACCGTATGTTCCAGAAATTCTACGGCCTGGATGCAGATGATTATGAAGGGGTAACCCTTTATTCTCCGGTAAGCAACATGGATGCCCAGGAGCTTCTTATCATCAAATTAAAGGATACCTCCCAGGCAGAGGCCGTCACTGAGGCCATCAACGCCCGGCTGGAAACCCAGATGAACAGCTTTGAAGGATACGGCATCGAACAGTATGCCATGCTGGAAGACCATGTCCTGGACGTACAGGGGAACTTTATCCTCTACGTGGTAAATCCCAACGCTCAGGCAGCGGACAAAGCTTTCCGCAGCAGCCTGTAAATTAAAACTTTAGAAAGGATATAAATCAATGATATTCAGCAGTATTTTCTTTCTTTTCGTCTTCCTGCCTGTGACTTTGATCCTCTACTTTCTCGTGCCATGGAAGCTGAAAAATACGGTTCTCCTTATCGTCAGCCTGATCTTCTATGCCTGGGGCGAACCGGTATACGTATTCCTGATGCTTTTCAGCATCCTCTTTAACTACATCAGCGGTATTGAGATCCATAAATACCGGGAAGAAGACAATGAAAAATTACTCCGGTTCAGTTTCTGGTTTACTGTAGTGGTAAATCTGGCGATCCTGGGCTTCTTCAAATATTACGGCTTCCTGCTGGACAACATCAACGCCATTCTGCCTGTGGATATCCCTTACCGGGAGCTGTCGCTGCCTGTAGGTATTTCTTTCTATACCTTCCAGACCCTCTCCTATATCATCGACGTATACAAAGGAGAGGTTCCGGTACAGAAGAATTTTATAAATTTCGGAACTTATGTGACCATGTTTCCCCAGCTGATCGCCGGTCCTATCGTCCGGTACGCGGATATTGACGCACAGCTTGCGAAGAGAAGCCTCAGCCTTTACAAATTCGGTCAGGGCGTGGCCTGGTTCCTCCGGGGACTTGGCAAAAAGGTCCTTCTGGCTAATAACATCGGTATGACTTTTGATGCCATTGCGGCTATCGCTCCCGCAGACCGTTCCATACTCACTGCCTGGATCGGCTGTCTGGCCTATGCCATGCAGATCTACTTCGACTTCAGCGGTTACTCCGACATGGCTGTAGGTCTTGGTAAAATGCTGGGCTTTGAATTTGTGCGAAACTTTAATTATCCTTATATTTCCAAAAGTGTTACGGATTTCTGGAGAAGATGGCATATTTCTCTGAGTACCTGGTTCCGTGAATATGTATACATTCCTCTGGGAGGCAACCGGGTTTCCAGACTGAAACATGTGCGGAATATCCTTGTGGTATGGATGCTTACCGGTTTCTGGCACGGCGCTGCCTGGAATTTTATGATGTGGGGACTATATTACGGCCTCCTTCTCCTTCTGGAGAAATATTTCCTGGCGCCGAAACTTCAGAAATTGCCTGATATCGTTCAGCAGATCTACTCTTTCGTGCTGGTGCTGATAGGATGGGTACTTTTCTTCTCTTCCTCTTTGTCAGACGCTCTGGTATATCTGGGAAATATGTTCGGTATCGGCGGCCATGGGATCATTGATTCCACCGGTCTGTATTACCTGACAGGAAATCTGATCCTTCTGGTGATCTGCTTTTTCTGCGCCACACCTTTTGTATGGAAGCACTTCCGGAAATTTGCCCTGAAACCGGGAAATTATCCTTCCATAACGGCGACGGTGGTGTACGCTGCAATTTTTGTTCTGTCCATCGCCTATCTGGTCAATGCAACCTATAATCCCTTCCTTTACTTCCGTTTTTAGGAAAAAGGGAACTATTTATATAGAAGGAAGTATTCATTAATTATGAGAAAAAAGAAATTAACCCCTGAGGAAAGGCAAAAAAGAAGACTCAAAATCTATCGGGAAAGGACCGGAAAGATTTATTTTCGGATCACCTGTATTTTCCTGCTTTTCATGGTACTGGCTGTCGGCTTTAATATCTTCCTGCCGGATAAAGAATATTCCGAGTCCGAGAACCGGATGCTGGCCCAGTTTCCTGAATTTTCCATGGCAAATCTGGCCAGCGGCAAATATATGACAGATATGGAAGACTATGTCACCGATCAGTTTTTCTTCCGTGATCAGTGGATCCATCTGAAGGTTCTGGAAGATCTGACTCTGGGTAAAAGAGAATCCAACGGTGTATATATCGGAAAGAAAGGCTACCTGATGCAGATCCCGGAAAACAATATTGATATGGATTCTGTAAAGAATAACTTAAACGGCATACGGGAATTTGCCCAGCGCCACGAAGATGTGAATACAGTCATGAGTCTGGTTCCCAACGCAGCCTATATCCTGGAGCAGCTCACCCCTGCCAACGCCCCGGTAAGAGACCAGTCCCAGGACATTGCTCTGGCAGAGGATACGGTAGGAGATGTGCTTACATATGTGGACCTGACCGATACCATGTCCTCCCACCGGGACGAGGCTATTTATTATAAGACCGACCACCACTGGACCAGTCTGGGCGCCCGGTATGCTTTCGATACCCTTTACAGCGCTCTGGGGATTTCAGAACCAACCCAGGACTACACTATATATCCCGTATCTCATACCTTCTCCGGCACCCTGGCTTCTAAAAGCGGTTATGACCGTTCCAAGGATACCATTGATATATACGTGCCTCAGGACGTAGGAACGGAATATGTGGTCAATTACGTGGAAGAAGGGGAGAAAACAGCTTCCATGTATGTAAGCAGCGCTCTGGACCAGAAGGATCAGTACGAAGTATTCTTCGGAGGAAACCACAGCAGGATCGACATAACTACCCCGGCAGATGAAAATAAGAATCTCCTGATTTTCAAAGATTCTTATGCAAACTGCTTCATCCCTTTCCTCCAGCCTTATTTCCGCAGTATTATTGTTATCGATCCCCGATACTACTATGATGATGTAGACCGGCTGGTCACAGATAACAGTATTACAGACATCCTCTTTCTCTACAATGTAGATACCTTTATGACAGATACTTCTCTGGCAGATGTACTGGAGCCTATGCCGGAATCTGATACCAGCCCGGCTGATATAAACGGTACAGAAGACGCCCAGACAGACGGTGATGATTCCCAGGGAACCACAGACCAGGAAAACTCTGACGAAAACAGTTCCGGAGATTCCCAGGACGGACAGGACACCGAAGGAGACAGCCAAACCCAGGACAGTTCCGAAGATACGGACAATGGGAACTCCCAGAATGAAGACTCTGACGGGAACACAGACGGCGGGACAGATTCCGCCCAAACCGCTCAACAATAGACGGCACGCTTTGCGAACCGTCTATTGTCATGAGTCAAAGACCCTTGCGGCAGTCGCCAAATGGACATGCCAGCATGTCCGCTTGGCTCGTTGCCCGCAGAAATAAAAAGAAGGAGCTGCCGCATGAATCAAAATCGCGGCAGCTCCTCCGTTTTTTTATCTCAGATCCGTACCCAGACAGTCATTTCTCCAGGCGTACGGTTCGTCCAGGCATAATAGGGAATAAATTTCAGCACAGTATCCTGGTACTTTTTCCCTGTATAAGTTCTGTACAGTTTGTTCTTTTCCCATCCTTCCCGGGAAACCCGTTTTCCATTTGCGTGGATAGTGACCACGCCTTTCAAAAGATCCGGCTCATATGTTTCTTTAAAGTCCGGTTCCTCCTTCAGGTAAACCTCCTGAAGCTGATCTCCATTATCCGCCTCTTCCAGACAGTATACCACAGGGCCCCTTGTCACAGCTACCTTTCCGATATCCTCACGGACTCTGGGATCTGCTTCCACAAGCTGCACCGGCATATCCAACTCCAGAGAGATCTCATCTCCATTTTTCCAGGTTCTTTCCAGAAGGACATATCCTTTTTCCGGTCTTCCCTTTTCTTCCTGGCCTTTTACCTTCAAAGTATATCTCTGGCACCAGCCGGGGATGCGCAGAGCCAGGGTAAATCTTGTATCTTCCTGATTTTCCATCTGGATCCTTACCTGACCATTCCAGGGGTATGCAGTCTCAATAGTCAGTCTATTTTTCTTTCCGTCTTTAATAGTATCCAGGATCCCTCCTGTATATAAGTTTACATAAAGTTCTTTTTCATTTTCCTCAAAAGCATATCCTGCCAGAGAAGAAAGAAGTCTGGCCACATTTGGCGGACAGCAGGCACAGCCGAACCATTTCTGACGCACCGGTTTTACATGGCGTTTATTATAGTCCTTTTCACAGGCTTCCGGGACTACTTCCAGAGGATTTACATAAAAGAACTTCTTTCCGTCCAGAGACATACCGCTGATCACGCCATTGTACAGGGCTCTTTCCATTACATCTGCGTAACGTCCGTCCCGGGTGATCTCCAGCATACGTCTTGCAAAGAATATCAGACCGATAGCAGCACAGGTTTCTCCGTAAACCGTATCGTTGGGAAGGTCATAGTCAAAAGAAAAGGCCTCTCCATGCTCCGTGGCGCCGATAGCTCCTGTTACATACATCTGCCGGTTCACTATATTGTCCCAGAGATTTTCACAAGCTTTAAAAAGTTCTCCGTCTTCTGTTCTGGAAGCCACCTCAGCCATTCCTGTATAAAGATAAACCGCTCTCACCGCATGTCCCTCTGCTTTGTCCTGGTCGCGGACCGGTTTTCCCGCCTGATAGTACTGTTTTTTCATATAAGTGTCATCCCAGTAGCATTTATTTCCATTCTTCCTGCATTCTTCATCAAAAAACAGGGGCTGCTGTCCTCTCTGGTCAATAAAGTATTTAGCCAGTTTCAGGTGTTTCTCATCTTTTGTAATATCATACAGAGCGCAAAGCGCCATTTCCGCAACTTCGTGGCCGGGATATCCGGGGATCTTTCCTTCTTCTGTTCCCAGATGTTCATAAACACAGTTCACATATCCCACTGCGATATCCAGAAACTTTCTCTTTCCGGTTGCCTTATAATAAGCTACGGCCGCCTCCGTCATATGTCCCAGGCAGTACAGCTCATGATGGTCCATAAGGTTGGTAAATCTTTTTTCCAGTCCGTTAATGATATAGTAGGTATCCAGATAGCCGTCAGGCTGCTGGGCCTTTCCGATAAGATCAATGGTCTCATCCGCCGTTTTCTCCAGTTCACTGTCCGGATGCCACATCAGAGACCAGGCCACTGCCTCCAGCCATTTGTAGACGTCACTGTCCTGGAAGACCATTCCCTGGAAAGTCCCTTCCTGAAGCCCAGCCGCAACCCGGAAATTCTGGATACAATAGCTGGGCTCGGCATTTTCGATCCGGTCATTTAACGCCTCCCACTGATATGGGATCACATGATTTCTCACCAGTTCCATATATTCCTTCCAGAACTTGTCCTGGATCTGTACATGGTCAAGAGACACTGGAGCTATTTTTTTTTCAAACATCTTGATCATCCTTTCTTCCTTGCCGGAATATGATTTTTTATATTCACTTGGCTCTTCGCTTTGTGGTATCATAATAGCACATGATACTATTAAGACAACTGACAATTCCGAAGAAAGGGTGGACAAATCCAAGATGTTATACTATACTTCCCATGCCTCTCATCCTGCAGAATTTCTCTCCTGCGGCAACCTGGTCAGCGACGGCGGCTTTCTTCACCAGAGAAGATCCATAGACGCCTGTGTACTCATCCTGGTATGCCGTGGAACTCTCCATATAAATCAAGGGGGAAAGAATCTGGACGTTCACGAAAATGAAACTCTCCTCCTCTTTCCCCATCAGGTTCATTATGGTTATATGCCCAGCAGCGGCAGGCTTTCTTATTACTGGGTCCATTTTCATATGACAGATCCCCAGAGCAGGGTCCTCACCCCAAAAGAACTTTTAAGATCCCGGAGCAGCCAGAATAATTCTTTGCTTTCTCCTCTTTCCTCGGCAGAAGAATCCTTTATTCTTCCTGAGACCGGCCGTCTCTCTCCGGAAAAGCGGAGCCTCCTCCTTTTTGTCCAGCTGCTGGATATTGCCAAGCGTGAAAATTACCAGTCTTCCTGGCGGACCAGATATGCGCTGAACCTGCTGCTGCTGGAACTTTCCTCAGAGGTTCTTTCCTCAGACAGAACCCTGGAAGACAAGGCCCCCGGAAAACTCCTGGATATGATCGAATGGATCCGTTCCCACTACGACCAGCCCATGACTGTAGAAGAACTGGCAGTCCGGTATCACTATCACCCTGCCTATCTCACTTCTCTCATGAAAAAATATACGGGTTATTCTGTAAATACTTATATAAATCACGTACGGCTGGCCGCGGCGAAAAATCTCCTGTGCCAGGGAGGATTTCTCTCTGTGGCTTCTATCGCCCACACCTGCGGCTTTCCGGACGAGAAGTATTTCATGCGGCTCTTTAAAAAACAGGAGGGCATGACCCCCGGCCAGTACCGCAGGGCTTTTCAGAAAAAATACATAAACGCAAAATAAAAATTCCTTTTTTATAACTTACATACATTCTCCGGTTTTCCATCCAGATAAGCCAATACATTCTGGAAGACAATTTCTGCTCTTCTTTGCATAGACTCCTCAGAGATAAACGCCTGATGAGGAGTCAGCAGAGTATTCTTTGCGTGAAGGAGCGGATAATCCTCCGGGATCGGAGGCTCCATATCAAAAACATCCACACAGGCAAAGCCCAGTTTATCCTCATTTAATGCTTCAGCCAGCGCTTTGTTATCCACAATAGGACCTCTTGCACAGTTGATAAACACCGCGCCGCTCTTCATTTTACCGATCTTTTCTTTATCAATAAATCCTCTGGTCTGGTCGTTTAAAGGCAGGTTCAGGGAAATAATATCACTTTCCTCCAGAACCTCATCCAGGGTACGGTACTCAATGCCCATATCCATGGCCTTCTGGGACCGGCTCCTGTTGTAGGCGATCACCTTTGCCCCGAAAGCCTGAAAAAGCTGGGCCGCCCGGGTTCCGATCTGGCCCAGTCCGATGATCCCTACCGTTCTTCCGCAGATTTCTCTTCCGCCGATACCGGCGCTGGTGCCGCCTTTTCTCACTATGTCATTGGCCTTTGCCACATTTCTCAGGGCGTCTACCGCAAAACCCAGGATCAGCTCTGCCACAGTCTCATTGGAATATCCTGCGGCGTTGCATACAGTCACCCCTTTTTCTTTGCAGGCTTTCGTTCCTACGTGGTCGATTCCTGTAAATGCCACAGAGATCATCTTTAAGTCTTCCGATGCAGCAACTACTTCATCTGTATATGGGTGATTGGCGATCATGACGATCTCACAGCCTTTGGAACGCCTCTTTAATTCTTCCGGATCTGTAGTTACCGTGTCATAGCTTACAAATTCATGTCCCAGGCCGCGGATCCTGTCCCCATATGCCTGGATGGTCTCTTCTGGTACTCCGATAGGCTCTAATAATGCGATTTTCATACTTCTGTTCCTCCTAATTTCAGGCTCCCGATATAATAGAAAAGTCTGAAAAATCTTTTTTCTTATTTTAGCAAAAAGAGCAGAAATATGCCAGAAGTTCTTTTATCCGAAGAAATCCCTCAGGGCCGGCCCTCCTGGGGGCTCCTGCACATATAGATTAATTCACATTGCCTGACATCAGTATAGCCTGCGCTTTTGCCTTTACAATATGCTCTTTTTCATAGTATACAGTGGAAATTTCACCGCAAATTTCTTGTCTTCCTCCTATTTTTCCCCTTATAATAAGGATAATATAAATCTAAGAAGGAAATACCTCTATGAAACCAGACGGATACTACACTTCCGGACAGTTTGCCAAGATGGCCCGCATTTCTGTGCGCACTGTCCGCTTTTATGACAAACAGAATATTTTAAAACCTTCCTATGTCTCCCCCTCAGGGTCACGTTTCTATACAGACAAGGACTTTGCCCGGCTTCAGCAGATCCTGCTGCTGAAATATCTGGGATTTTCCCTGGAAGATATCAGGGAAATGACCATAGATGACACGGACTACCACTTTACCCTGAACTCCCTGGCTCTCCAGCAGAAGCTGGTCCAGGACCGGATCGAGCAGCTTCAGCTTGTGGAAAAGGCTATTGAAGATACCACCAGGGAAATCCGGGAAAACCGCAGCATTAACTGGAGTCATATGCTGGATCTGATCCACCTTACCGGAATGGAAAAAAGCCTGAAAGGCCAGTATCTCAATTCCAAAAATATCTCTGACCGGATCCGACTTCACAGTCTGTACTCTCAGAATAAGGAAGGATGGTTTCCCTGGCTCTTCCGTATGTATCAGCCCCAGGCGGGGATGAAGATCCTGGAGCTGGGCTGCGGCGACGGCTCTCTCTGGTCCCAGAATAAAGAAAAGCTGCCGGAAAATATCTCCCTGACTCTGTCTGATATTTCCGAGGGAATGCTTCGGGACGCCAAGAGAAACCTGGGCGGTGAAGATCCCCGTTTCGCATTTCAGCCTTTCGGCTGTCAGGAAATACCTTTTCCCGATGAGCAGTTTGATATGATCATTGCCAACCATGTACTGTTTTACTGCGAGGATCTGGATAAAGCCCTGAAGGAAATAAAGAGGGTGTTAAAACCTGAGGGTATTTTCTTCTGCAGCGCTTACGGCGCAGACCATATGGAAGAGATCAGCCGCCTGGTCCAGGACTTTGACAGCCGGATCATCCTGTCCGCAGACAAACTTTACGAAAAATTCGGCAGAGAAAACGGACCTTCCTATCTCCGCCCTTATTTTTCCAGGATAGGATGGCACAGATATGAAGACAGCCTTCTGGTAACTCAGGCCGAACCTCTCATCGCTTATATCCTCTCCTGTCACGGCAATCAGAACCAGTACATTCTGGACAGATACAAAGAATTCCGGTCCTTTGTATCTAAAAAAACAGCAGACGGCTTTTATATTACCAAGGACGCAGGGTTCTTTTCCTGCTGTAAGTAAAAGCCGCATGGCTGAATAGTTATTAAAAATTTCTTAAAATTGGTAAATAGGGGTTGAAGATGACGTTACGTCACCTTGTATAATAGATTTAACATAGCAGTTTATTATCCGACATCAGATGGCAAACTAATGAATGATAAAAAACAAATACACAAAGGAGATTTACTCATGAAAGGTATTATTCTTGCCGGCGGTTCGGGAACCCGCCTTTATCCGCTGACTATGGTAACTTCCAAGCAGCTGCTGCCCATTTATGACAAACCTATGATCTATTATCCCCTGTCGGTTCTCATGAACGCAGGGATCAGGGATATCCTGATTATTTCCACACCTCAGGATACTCCCCGGTTTGAGGCTCTTCTGGGGGATGGCCATCAGTTTGGCGTTCATCTCTCCTATGAAGTACAGCCAAGTCCCGACGGACTGGCCCAGGCCTTTATCATCGGCGCAGACTTTATCGGGGATGACTGTGTAGCTATGGTGCTGGGTGACAATATCTTTGCAGGCCACGGTCTGAAGAAAAGACTGAAAGCCGCTGTGGAAAATGCGGAAAGCGGCCAGGGCGCTACCGTATTCGGCTATTATGTAGACGATCCGGAGCGTTTCGGCATCGTAGAATTCGACGCCAACGGAAAGGCTGTTTCCATTGAAGAAAAACCGGAACATCCCAAGAGCAACTACTGTGTTACCGGTCTGTATTTCTACGACAATAAAGTAGTAGACTATGCCAATAATTTAAAGCCAAGCCCAAGAGGGGAACTGGAGATCACAGACCTGAACCGGATCTATCTGGAAGCCGGACAGTTAAATGTAGAACTTCTTGGACAGGGATTTACCTGGCTGGATACAGGTACTCACGAAAGTCTGGTAGAAGCCACCAACTTCGTAAAGACCATGGAAGACCACCAGCACAGAAAGATCGCCTGCCTGGAAGAGATCGCCTACTTAAACGGCTGGATCACCAAAGATGACGTAATGAAAGTATACGAGGTCCTGAAGAAAAACCAGTACGGTCAGTATTTAAAGGACGTTCTGGACGGCAAATATCTGGACAGCCTCCACTGATCAAAATGCCTCATAAACTTTTCGGATTTTGTCATAAATCCGCTTTATTAAAAATAACATTTTAAAAGGAGAATCATTATGACTATTATCGTTACCGGCGGAGCCGGATTTATCGGAAGCAACTTTATTTTCCATATGCTGGACAAGTATCCGGACTACCGGATCATCTGTCTGGACTGTCTGACTTATGCAGGAAACCTGTCTACTCTTGCGCCTGTTATGGACAATCCGAATTTCCGTTTTGTAAAAGAAAGCATTACCGACCGGGAAGCTGTATACAAATTATTCGAAGAAGAGCACCCGGACATGGTAGTAAACTTTGCGGCAGAAAGCCATGTGGACCGTTCCATCGAAAATCCGGAAGTATTCCTGGACACCAACATCAAAGGAACCGCCGTACTTATGGATGCCTGCCGGAAATACGGCATCCAGCGTTATCATCAGGTATCCACAGACGAAGTTTACGGAGATCTGCCTTTAGACCGTCCAGATCTGTTCTTTACAGAGGAGACGCCGATCCACACCAGCAGTCCTTACAGCGCGTCCAAGGCCAGCGCAGACCTGCTTGTACTGGCTTACCACCGCACCTACGGCCTGCCTGTGACCATCAGCCGCTGCTCCAACAACTACGGACCTTACCATTTCCCGGAGAAGCTGATCCCTCTGATGATCGCCAATGCTTTAAATGACAAACCTCTTCCTGTATACGGAAAAGGTGAAAATGTAAGAGACTGGCTGTATGTAGAAGATCACTGTAAAGCCATCGACCTGATCATCCACAAAGGACGGGTAGGCGAGGTTTACAACATCGGCGGCCACAATGAAATGAGAAATATTGACATTGTAAAACTGATCTGCAAGGAACTGGGCAAACCGGAAAGCCTGATCACTTACGTTACAGACCGGAAGGGCCATGATATGCGCTATGCCATCGATCCCACCAAGATCCATAACGAGCTGGGCTGGCTGCCGGAGACCAAATTTGCAGACGGGATCAAAAAGACCATCCAGTGGTACCTGGACAACAGAGAATGGTGGGAAACTATCATCTCCGGTGAATATCAGAATTATTATGAAAAAATGTATGGAAACAGATAGGAGGATATGCGCATGAAAGTATTAGTTACAGGTGTTGCCGGCCAGTTAGGCCATGACGTAATGAACGAACTTGCAAAGAGGGGCTATGAGGGCATTGGATCAGATATCAAAGATACCTACAGCGGTATTCCCGACGGCACCGCCGTTGTAACTATGCCTTATGTTCCCATGGACATTACGGACAAAGCATCTGTAGAAAAAGTTCTCAAAGAGGTCCATCCTGACGTTGTGGTACACTGCGCCGCCTGGACAGCCGTAGATCTGGCAGAGGAAGAAGACAAGAAGGAAACCGTCCAAAGAGTCAACGCCGAAGGTACCAGAAATATTGCTCTTGTATGCAAAGATCTGGGCTGCAAAATGGTTTACATCAGCACCGACTATGTCTTCGACGGACAGGGCACCAAGCCCTGGGAGCCGGACTGCAAAGATTACAAACCTCTGAACGTATACGGAGAAACCAAGCTGGAAGGTGAGCTGGCTGTTTCCGAAAACCTGGAGAAATATTTCATTGTCCGCATCGCCTGGGTATTCGGCAAAAACGGTAAGAATTTCATCAAAACCATGCTCAACCTTGGAAAAACTCACGATCAGCTCCGGGTAGTCAGCGACCAGATCGGTACGCCTACCTATACTCTGGACCTGGCCGTACTTCTGGTAGATATGATCGAGACCGAGAAATACGGCTATTACCATGCCACCAATGAGGGCGGCTATATCAGCTGGTATGATTTCACGAAAGAAATCTTCCGCCAGGCCATAGAAGCAGGCCACAAAGAATACGAAAAAGTAACCGTAACTCCTGTGACTACAGAAGAATATGGCGTTTCCAAAGCCAAACGGCCCTTCAACAGCCGTCTGGATAAAAGCAAACTTACCGCCAATGGTTTTCATCTTCTTCCAACCTGGCAGGATGCGGTAAAACGCTACCTGGCTGAGATAGAATTTTAACTTACTTAAAACAGGACTTATATTATCAAGGGAGGATCTTCATGGGACAGATCAAAGTAACCAAATGCCCGATTGAAGGGCTTTGTATCATAGAGCCTACTGTTCATGGCGATGAAAGAGGCTATTTTATGGAAACTTACAATCAGAAAGACATGGAAGAGGCAGGCCTTACTATGAACTTTGTCCAGGACAACCAGTCCTGCTCCACAAAGGGCGTATTAAGAGGCCTCCACTATCAGAAGCAGTTTCCCCAGGGCAAGCTGGTCCGGGTCATCAAAGGAAAAGTCTTTGATGTAGCCGTAGATCTTCGGACACACAGCGAAACCTACGGCAAATGGTTCGGCGTAGAGCTTTCGGAAGAAAATAAAAAACAGTTCTACATTCCCGAAGGCTTTGCCCACGGCTTCCTGGTGCTCAGCGACGTGGCAGAATTCTGTTATAAATGCACAGACTTCTACCATCCCGGAGACGAAGGCGGCATGGCCTGGAACGATCCCCAGATCGGTATTAAATGGCCGGAAGTTACCGGAGAATATAAAGGAACGGCTTCCGCCCAAGGATATTGCTTAAAGGACGGAACGCCGTTGAATTTAAGTGAAAAAGATCAGAAGTGGGCAGGATTTAAGGATACTTTTAAGTTCCAGTAAAAGACTATGCCATAAAGTCCGGACTTTTCTAAAGCTACGGTACTTTATGGCATAATTTTTCTTTCCGGCACAGATTGTTTTTAAGTGCCAGGTCTTATATATTGAACATGATATTTGCATATAGTTCTTTCAGAAACCATCTGTAATGTTCTGCGCGCCTTTGCAGAACTCTTCCAGGCTGATTTCCTCCAGGACATATCTCTGGAACAAAGCGCCCATAGAAGTAATATCTTCCATAGTATTTCTGGAAAAAGGCCTTTCCTTCAGTTCTGTATTTTCCACATACTCTCTCAACTGCTCAAATCCGGGAATGTCCAGATCTTCCTCTCTGATAATGTCCAGTCTTACCGGAAGCCGGTTCGTATATTCTGCGTAGGCAATGCTTCCTTCACGGCTGGCCGCATATTTCAGAAAACGGATAGCCGCCTCCTTATTCGCCGAAGATTTATTCAGGATATACTGCCAGGCCGCTATATTGGTAACATTTTCTTTGAACCTGGGCAGGGGTGCAAGCTGTATGAAGTCTTCCCTGTATGCGCCTGCCCGCACAAACATATCCAGTGTTCCTCTATAGACAAAGATGCTGGCGTAGGTTCCTTCCAGAAATTTTTGTTCCAACTGTTCATATTGGTCCGTTATCTGCTCTATGGGCGTCTGCTCTTTTTTCACCATATCCGCCAGAAAGGTAAGAGCTTCCCGGGTAGACGGGCTGTTCCAGTCATAATAACTGCCGCCAAAAAAATTAATAAATTCGGAAAGTTCATTATATACATAAGCGCTGTCCCATGCGCTTCCGTATCCATAGCGTCCCTCACCGAAGTCCGTCTCCAGAAGGCGCTGGAAATCTTCCTGGGTCCTGATCTCCATATCGCCGATCATGCTTTTATTGACCCAGAATACCATAATATCCATATAATATGGCACAGAATACACCTTCCCGTCCAGCATAGCGATATGCTCCATATGACTTTCCGGATAACAGGAAAGAATGTCTTCCGTCATTACTGTATCATTCAGCGGTTCCAGATAACCTTTATATTTAAATTCACTGACCATTTCGTCATTTACGGAAAAAATATCCACAGAATCCTCTCCGGCGGAGAGGATGGTAGATACCTCCGCCTGCCGGTTATCTGCATTTTCCGGATAAGAAACAATATGGATTTTCAGATCCAGGTCTTTTTCCGCCTGATCGATGAATTTCTGAAATTCCGGATAATTTGCGTCTACATGCATGATCGTGATCTCGTTTTGACTGTTCTTTCCGGCTTCCGGTATTTTTTCCTCTCTGGCTTTTTCTGAACAGCCGATCCCTGTTCCCAGCAGACAGCTGCAAAACAAAATCCCCAATACATATTTTTTCAACTTCTGCTCCTTATCTGGGCCACCTGTCTTCTTTTTTCAGCATCGGACCGAAAGGATTATGAGGCTCTGCCTGATACCAGTAGGCCACGCTGGACACATCATCCTGCCTTTCAAAAAGTCCTCTGTATCCCACTCCGATCTGCTGGATCGTTACTTTCAGATCTTCTTCAAAACAGATGGGATCCTGAATATGCCACCTGTAAAATCCCCGCATAGGCATACAGTCGTCATTGTGGTAAAGATTATGGATTTTCTCATCATGACTGGAATAGTAGGGATATCCCATATATGGCGTACAATAATTCTGCTCTACTGTTTTTCCGTTTATCTGCTTTGCAAAGCTCCAGGAACCGCCGAAATAGTCTTCTGTTCCTGTACCGCAGATCGTGGGATATTCTTCATCTCCGTCAATATAAAATTTGATCTCCCCTTCTCCCCACCAGTATCTTTCCAAAGTCGTAAGGGCCATATAAGTTCCCACATAATGTCCTTTTCCTTTTACCTGATCCAGTATCACATAGTCCTTTTGCAGCTGGGTGATCTTCTCTCTTCTCCACTGTGCATGAAAATATGCAATATCTGAGGGAAAAGGCTCCTCATAAAGCCCATAGTCCACCTGATAGAAAAAAGCCGGTATTTCATTGGCGTGCTGATTTTCCAGAGTGATCCTGGCCTTTTTATTAAAAGGCATCTGGAAATAACAATTCAGCCCGCGGCTGGGCACAGCGGCTACCGGCAGGGAATTTACGATACATTCCTCGCCGAAACCGCAGCAGAAAAAGTCTCCCAGAGGCGTTTCCACCGACGGGCTTTCCTCATCATCCCAATACATCCGCAGCACCAGATCCCGGAGTACAAAACGGTCTGCCTCTGTAGTCTTATCCGTTACTGTGATCCAGATATGATGGATCATTCCCGGTCCCTGGATCTCTGCCAGAGTTACCGTGTCCCCGCTCTTGATATTTCTAAGGCAGGGACTTCCCTTTCTGGACGGCCCCAGTTCACTGGCGGCCATCCCTCCTTTTCCTTTTTCTCCCGTAGGATTCTCTGCGTTTATAGACCTGCTTTTCTCATGCCTTGCAAAGGGCAGAGAAGACAGGCTTCCTCCAAATATCTGATTCATTCTGTTTTCCTCCCATATATGATCATGCTTTCACTCCTCCTGCCATTATACCATCCATGATCTGTTTCTCAAAGACTGCTACAAAGATAATGATCGGAAGCAGGATGATCCATCCCATAGCGCTTACCAGATCCCAGGGAACTCCATACATATTATCCCGCAGCGGAAGCTGAACGATGGACACCGAAAGCACCTGGATATTATTAGAATAGTACAAAGGCGTAAAGAAGTTATTCAGACAGGTTATGAAATTAATGATGCAGACAGTAGCGATGGCAGGGCGCATAAGAGGCAGCACAATCAAAAAAAGCCTCTGTATAAAATTAGCGCCATCGATAGCCGCAGCTTCTTCAAGAGATACCGGGATCTCTGAAGCAAAATTTTTCAGGATCAGTACGGTAAACGGAATCACCGCACTGATATATAAAATAATCAGACCTATATAGGTGTCATATAGTCCTACCGTTCTCATAAATTCGTATAAAGGTCTGGCGGTCACAACCTCCGGTATAAGCATAGTGGCGATTACAAAAGCGAAAGCCAGTGAAATCCCTTTTGACGTAAACCTGGCAAAGCCATAAGCAGCCATGCAGCAGAAAATTGTTCCTACGATCAGTGTGATCCCTACGATCAATATTGTATTCCCTATCTTTTCTAACAGCCCTACATTCTCGATCAGAAATGAATAGCTTTCCAACGTAGGATGGTCCGGCAGATAATCAATGGGGGTTTTAAAAAGTTCTCCTGATGGAGTAATGGATGAAATAAAGATCCAGTATACGGGAAACAAGATTATAAATGCTACGACGGCAAATAAAACCCATCTTCCTACTGTTATCAATCCTCTGTATACCTTATATTTTGCGTTATCCTGCATTTTTAACCCTCCCGTCAATCTGATATCTTACTGATAAACCGCATATTAATAAAACTGAACAGAGCCATTACCATAAACAGCATAACTGCTAATGTAGCCGCATAGCCTACATTCAGATTTGTAAAGGCTTCCGTAGTAATGCGGTAGGCGATTAAAGCAGTATCCTCTCCCGGTCCTCCGGATGTCATGGCATAAACCAGATCGAAACTGGTCAGCCTCCAGAGCGTGAAGGGTATACATAATGTCAAAACATTTCTTGCGATCAACGGAAGTGTGATCCTGAAAAAGCACTGGATCCCGTTCGCTCCATCCACCCTGGCCGCTTCATAAATATCTTCGGATATAAACTGCAGACCCGACAATACCAAAATAGCGAAAAACGGCAGATCCTTCCATAAATCTACTGCAATAACCGCAGATCTTGCTGATTCTGTGTGGATCAGCCAGTTAAACTGAAAATCTGAAAAGAATCTCCGGACAAAATCATTGATCAGTCCATAGTCATTATTAAATGCCCACTTAGCCGCCATTCCGGCTACAACAGTAGGCATAGCCCAGGGGATCAGGACAATCGTCCTCAGGAAGCGGCGTCCTTTAAATTTCATATTGAGTATTAAGGCCAGCGCTACTCCCATCAGTATGCTGTAAACTATGAAAAACATTTCGGGATCGGTAATGTAAACAAAAGGATTTCCAGCCCTCACTTCGGAAACGGTCATATTTCCATTGAGAGCCGGTTATATCACGGAACAGTGATCACTATAGAATTTGATCAAATGGAGGAAGACTATGAAGAAAGTAATGATTGTTGACGACAATTCTCTCGCAGCAGAAGGTATTGAAAAAAATATAGACTGGCCGTCTCTGGATGCAGAAGTCTCTATTATTGAATACAACAGCCGCTCCGCTTTGGAAGCTATGAAAAGAACTTCCGTGGATCTGATCATTTCCGACATAGAAATGCCGGATCTTGACGGGATTTCCATGTGTAAACTGGCCCTGTCTATAAATCCTATGGTTAAGATCATCCTGGTCAGCGCCTATGATAAATTTGAATACGCCAAGCGTGCCATACGCCTGGGAGCCTATGATTATATTGAAAAACCTCTGGACTATCCCTATCTTACCGAAAAAATCCAGAACGCCTTCTTACAATTAGATAAGATCCGGAAAAACCAGGAATTGCTCAGAGCCAGCCGTCCTTTGATGACCGATAAATTTTTTGACGACCTCCTCCATTATCCGGGAGAAGATCCAAAACTCCGCCTGGGAGACTTTCTGGAATACCTGGATCTAAAAACAGATTATGATTATTTTATCGTACTTGTCCTGGAGGCCGAATATACCGGGGAAACCGACAACCGCCCGGACTTCGCCCAATTCCAGATGGAATTATTGAATATTCTGGATCTTCTGAAAGAAAAATTCCATGAATTCAGCTACTTTCATTATCTGACAGATGCTGAGGAGATTACCTGTATCTTAGGCGGCAGCAGCCATTCCCGCCGAAAGTTTCTTCAGTCTGTACATAACACAGTAGAAGATATCACAAAGTCCTACAATAATTTTCATTATACTTTAAATATTGGTCTGGGAACCGCAGTAGATAATATCTGGAAACTTCCGGCTTCTTTCGCCAGCGCTTCCCGGGCGTTAAAATACCGGTTCTTTTTTCCTCACAAAAATATTTTTGATGCAAAAGACGCCCTTGGAAAAGAATTCAGTCTTTTATCCTTTTCTGAGGCTTCCGAAGAAGAACTGATACGGCTGATCTGTTCCAAAGAGGACGACGCCATTGAAAACTGGCTGAAAGCCTTTTTCCAGCAGCTTACCAGCCAGGTACAAGACAAAAATATGATCTTTATCCGCATTTATTCTCTGCTGGGACGTATCCTGAAATTTCTCTATGAAATGAACCTGGAGACTGCTGATCTGGAGAAAGAAATCCTGGAAGTATATAAGCATTTTGATTCCTTCCGGACCTATGAGCAATTTGTAGTCTGGATCAAAAAGCTCTGTGTTATGGCTTACCGGAAACTGGATTCTTCCATGGAAAACTATCATAATCAAGTATACAATGTCGCCATGGGATATATAAAAGAAAATTTTGAGCACAGCAGCCTTTGCCTAAACGACATCGCCCAGCATGCCAATATCTCGCCGGCTTATCTGAGTACGCTTTTCAAAAAAGTCTCCGGACAGAGTATCAGCGACACCATTGCAGCCCTCCGGATTGAAAGCGCCTGCCGTTATCTTTCCTCTACAAACCTTTCTCTGAAAGAGATCAGCAGCAAATGCGGATATGCAAACCAATACTATTTCAGTAACAGCTTTAAGAAAAAGCTGGGGGTATCTCCGTCGGTTTACAGGGAGCAGCAGATTCAGAAACCATGAATGAAAAAAGCTATAAGAGGATCTCCTTTCCTCCCGGGAGAGGAACTCTTATAGCTTTTCTTTTTAATCCATTGCCTGTTTCCAGGATATTTTCACGCCGTCTTCCCAATAATAGGGCTTTATACGGATAACTCCCTGCTCGTGTTTCCCAGCAAAAGAGATTCGTCTATTTTACCCTATTTTGCCTGACAATAACGTTGCAGATTTCTTAGATTTCTTATATTTTTCTGTAATTTCAATTCTTTTCCTGCCAAATCTCCGGATTTTCTTCTGGCCAGTTTCTTTCTCTGCAAATTATAACGGACGAAACCCCTTTTTATCAATTTATTCTATAAAGTTCCCCCTTTCCTCTATTGCTTCCAAAAATTCTGAACCCTATAATGCAATTAACAAATATCTTATCGGGAGGTTTTGATATCATGAAATACTACGTAGACGCCTCCGTTTCCAGGAGCGGAAACGGAAGCAGAGAATATCCTTTCCGGCATATTCAGGAAGCGGCGGATCTGGCAAAGGCCGGAGATGAAGTCCTGGTATATCCGGGGATTTACCGGGAATACGTAAACCCCATAAACCCGGGAACGGAAGAGGCCCGGATCACTTACACCTCTGTAGAACCGCTAAAGGCCGTGATCACCGGTGCAGAAGAAGTAAAATGCTGGGAACCCTATGAAGAAAACGGCGTTCCAAAAGAAAATGTCTGGGTAGCGCACATCCCCAACGGACTTTTCGGAAACTACAATCCCTACACCACTCTGGTCAGCGGTGACTGGTTTATCGCCACTTTTATCGCTCATACCGGAGAAGTGTATCTCAGTGACAAATCCCTATATGAGGTTACAGAACTGGACAAGGTTTTAAATCCTGTCAGATCCAGGACTTCCTGGGATCCTGATTTTTCTGTTTATACCTGGTATACGGAACAAGATGAAGAGAAAAATGAGACTGTGATCTACGCTAACTTCCAGGGGGCAGACCCAAATAAGGAAAAGGTAGAGATCAATGTGCGGAGAAACTGCTTCTATCCGGATAAAGAAGGGGTGGGCCACATCACTTTGTCCGGCTTTACAGTTACCAAGGCCGCTACCCAGTGGGCGCCTCCAACCGCCTACCAGGAAGGTATGATCGGCCCCCACTGGTCTAAAGGATGGATCATTGAAGACTGCGAAGTATCCCACTCCAAATGTTCCGGCATTTCCCTGGGAAAATACAAACAGCCGAACAACGACAACAAATGGCTCACCTGGAAATTTAAGGACGGAACCCAAACAGAGCGTGACTGCATCTGCCAGGCTCAGAGAGAAGGATGGACCAAAGAGAATATCGGCTCTCACATTATCCGGAGATGTAATATCCACGACTGCGGGCAGACCGGCATTGTAGGACATTTAGGCGGAGTATTCTCTCTTATTGAAGATAACCATATCCACCATATCAACAACAAGCAGAATCTTGCCGGTGCAGAAATCGGCGGGATCAAGATGCACGCTGCCATTGATGTTATTTACCGGAGAAATCACATCCACCACTGCACCAGAGGCCTGTGGCTGGACTGGCAGGCCCAGGGCACCCGTGTGACCCAGAACCTGTTCCATGACAACTGCCTGCCTCTTCCTGATGACTGCATAGATCCCGGAGATCCCGGCATGGGCGAGGATATCTTTATTGAAGTATCCCACGGTCCCACTCTGGTGGACAACAACCTGCTCCTTTCCGACCGCAGCGTGAAACTGGCCACCCAGGGCGCAGCCTTTGTCCACAACCTGATCGCCGGAGCCCTTACCGCTGTAGGAAAAGGCACAGACAACGGAGCCCTTACTTTATCTTCTCCAAGATATACTCCGTACCATGTTCCCCACAGAACAGAAGTGGCCGGCTTTATGACCTTCCTGCATGGGGATGATCGTTTCTACAACAATATTTTCGTACAGATGCCCAAACGCCCGGGTATGGTGAAGATCTATGACTATCTCCAGGGAGAAGGAAAGAACGGCTGGGATGACGGAAACTTAGACGCAGGTACCTGGATGTTTGACAACGGATACCAGCTCTACGAAGAATGGGTAAAGGAATTTGATGGCTACTGCGGCATGGGCAGCCCGGACAGCGACCGGTATTATATCCATCTTCCTGTATGGGCAGAGGGAAATGTATACTTAAACGGCGCAAAGCCATGGAAGAAAGAAAAGAACTGTGTGGTAGACGATACTCATAAAGTAACCCTTTCTCTGGAAGAAAAAGACGGAGCATGGAAGCTGAATACCAATCTCTATGAAATCCTGCCAGAGATCACAACAGGCACCATCAGCACCGAAACTCTGGGAATGGCCTTTGAGCCGGAAGAATATTTTGAGAATCCCGATGGTTCCCCTATCACCTTCAATGAAGACTATTTCGGAAACCACAGAAGTCTCCACCCCTGTGTAGGACCTTTTGAAAATCCGGAAGACGCCGGAAAGAAACTGAATTAAAAATTCCAGCAGTTCTTTACAGCACATAAGCAAAGGAGCCGCCCTGCGAAACCAGCCTGGAAATATTTCTGGCATATGTTTCATAGGGCAGCTCCTTCCTTTATGCGGCTTATTTTCCGATCAATACCTGTTTCCCTGAAAAGGCAAAGCCGTATCTGTGTATCCTCTCTTCAGGTATCCCTTTTGCTTCCAGAGATGACGCGTATCTTTTCTCCTCTATCTGCTTAAGAGCAGCCTGAACGGTATCTTCCAGAGATTTTTCCTCTTCACGATCCTGCACCTTAAATTCCAGTATAATTCCGTCATCAGAAGCTGTTTTCGGCTCCAGCATCACATCATAGCGTCCAAAACCACTTTCTCTGTTTGAAGTGATGGTATAACGCTCCTCCAGATCAGCGATCAATCCTAAAACAAATCCATGATAAAATCTCTCCGGTTCATTTTCTGCAGAGGCCTTTTTCCCGCTGTCAAAAAAGCTGAAAGTATTTAATGCCACCCGGTTCATATACACGTTCATAGCTTTTATGTCCCCTTACAGCATAGCCTCTACAAATTCATTATAGCCGCTGTCATAATCGGAAAACCAGTCATGGACCATGGACAGAAACATACAGTGCACTTCTTTATTAGTAAGTTTCAGAACATAGGACGTATGCCCTGTATTCTCCATAAATTTTGTCTCTACTACTTTCAGATAACCTGCAGCCAGCAAAAGGCTCCAGATGGAACTTTCCTTAAAGGAAAGCTGTTCGTATACAATCTGTTCATCAATAGAGACTTCTATACACCCTCCCTGAAGCAGCACTTCAAATTTTTCCTTGATCCCCTTACTTCCTTCACGGATCAGTTTTCCAACAAGACTGTTGCTGCTTGAATTAACCCAGTATAAGGCGATTTTTTTATTATCCAGATAATTCAGAATAGACCATGGGTTGTAAATATCCCTTTTATCTCCGAAAGTAAATCCATCATACCAGCTTTTCACTTCCGTCTTTTTATCCGAAAGTCCATATGCCTCTAAAGCAGCAAATACTTCTTCTTCTGTGAATCCGAAGCAGTCTCCGTACTCCCGGGAAGTTGTGGTTATAACCTTCAGGTTGTTCAGATCCGAAAAAATAGATTCTCTGCTGATCCTTGTGATTCCTGTCATAAGTCCGCGCTCAAGATATGGATTTGTCTTAAAGGCAGCGTTCAGCATACTTCTCATAAAAGCAATAAGCTCGTCCCCATAGCCGTTTACATAGGCTTCCTGCATGGGCGTATCATACTCGTCCAGCAGTATGATCACCTTTTTCTGATAATATCTGCTGAGAAAATCCGACAGTTTATGAACAGATATTGTGGCTATGGTTTCGTCCATATCCATAGTAACACTCTGATAATACTTCTTTTCATCCGGGGTCAGCAGGCCGCTTTCCAGAAGATAAATATGTTTGCTGTATAAGTCGGACAATATCTGTCCGATACGCTGCTTTGTCATCTGAAAAGTACGTTCTTTTACATTGGCAAAGGTAAGACTGATCACTGGAAACTTCCCCTGAAGTCCTCGATAAGTCTCATCTTTCCATATATCCAGCCCTTCAAACAATCCCTTCTTCTCTGGCCGCTCCACAGAGAAAAAATTCTCTATCGTGCTCATCATTAAGGTCTTGCCGAATCTTCTGGGCCGTGTAAGCAGTGTAACTTTATCTTCCCGTTCCCACCATTCCTTTATAAAGGAGGTTTTATCTATATAGAACAACTGTTTTTCCATAATTTCATCGAATTCCTGATAACCGATAGATACCTTTTTTGGCATAACAGCTCCTCCTTTCTCAGCCGGTCCGCCTCTGCTCCGTACTCTTCCTCTATTATATCTTCTCTCCCAAAAGAACTTAATGAAATATCCCGTTTTTATGCGGCTTCTTTCCGCTTCTCTTTCCTCATAGTCCAGAAATAATACGGGATCAGCGGTATCAGCGCAGCGATCCAGGCTGCCGGGTCAGACATACACACTGCTCCGAAACCGGCGTTTCCTGCCACCAGGGCCACGATCCCCCATCTGGCGATCAGTTCAAAAACCCCGCCCATCATAGGCACCAGACCGTACCCCAGCCCCTGAAGGGCGTTTCTGTAAAGATAAATGCTTCCAAGGAAGGGATAACACCAGGCTACTGTATTGAAGTAGATCTGAGCCGCATCGATCACATCCGTCTCTGAAGGATCTACGAAGATCAGCACCATATATTTCCCCAGGAAATAGATCACTGCCATGATCACAAAGCTGCACACCAGGATCATGACCTGGGTCATATATACCCCTTTCCGCACGCGGTCCATCTTTCCCGCTCCCCGGTTCTGACCTACAAAGGTGGCTATGGTAGCCCCAAAAGAGACAAATACCGTACAGATAATATTCTGGATCTTGCTGGCAGCGGAAAATCCTGCCATAGAAACCGGTCCATACACATTAATAGCTCCCTGGACAATGATGGTGCCGATAGCCGTAATGGAGAACTGCAATCCCATAGGAACCCCCAGTGACAACAGTTTCCGGATCACAAAGAAAGAAAATGTAAAATCTCTTTTCTTCAGCTTCAGCACATCAAATTTCTTAATTATGTAAACTAAGCACAGCACCGCTGAAATCCCCTGGGCGATTACCGTGGCGTAAGCGCAGCCTTCCACGCCCATATGGAAAAATACGATAAATCCTATATCCATAAATACATTCAGCACTGCAGAGATGATCAAAAAATACAGGGGAGAGCGGCTGTCTCCCAGAGCCCTCAGCACCGCCGACAGGGCATTATAAGCACAGGTGACGAAAAGTCCTGCGTAAATAATGGCCATATATTTGCTGATATCTCCCATCAATTCCTCCGGGGAATTCATCAGCCGCAGGATAGGCTCATTTAAGATCAGCAGCCCCGCTGTCATGATCACTACAAAAAACAGACATACATAAATAGACATGGCAATAAAATGCCGCATCCTGGTCAAACGTTTCGCTCCGAACCACTGGGCCACCCAGATAGAAAAACCGCTGGTCAGGCCGTTGAGCCACCCAGTCACAAAAAAGATCAGAGAACCCGTGCTTCCGATAGCCGCCAGAGCATTTACTCCCAGAAACTGGCCTGCCACAATAGAATCCGCAATATTATAAAACTGCTGGAAAATATTCCCCAGACACATAGGGATCATAAACTTGATGATCAGCTTTACCGGACTTCCAGTCGTCATGTCATTTGTCATAGAAAATGTACCTCCCGCCCCCTCAGGGCCCGTTGTCTCTCGTGGTATATCCTGCTGCTTTATAGGCAGCTGTTTTTGTGATGCCGTACACATATTCTATGCTTTTTTATAAAAAAATCAAGACAGAAAATACAAGTTTACATGTAAAAAATAAGGCGGTCCGGAAGGGGGATTTTTGTCTAAATTTTCCTCTTCCAAACCGCCTTAAATTCTTTTATCTATGAAAGCTTTCCTTCTGTCAGATAATGCCTCTGTTCCGTCTGGTCCTGATCAGACTGTTATTCCACTGTCACAGACTTGGCCAGGTTCCTGGGTTTATCCACATCCAGCCCCTTTGCCACACTGACATAATACCCCATAAGCTGCAGGGGCACGATCGCCAGACTGGTGGTAAAGTACTGATCTGTCTTCGGCACATATACGGAGAAATCCGCTGTATCCTCGATGTTATAATTTCCATACAGCGTCAGACCCATAAGATAAGCGCCCCGGCTCTTTACCTCTACCATATTGCTCACAGTCTTCTCAAACAGGGCCTTCTGGGTAGCCACGCCTACGACCAGAGTTCCGTCCTCGATAAGGCTGATGGTCCCATGCTTTAATTCTCCCGCAGCATAGGCTTCGGAATGAATATAGCTGATCTCCTTCATCTTCAGACTGCCTTCCAGGCTGATCGCATAATCAATGCCTCTTCCAATAAAGAAAATATCCTTTGCATTGGCATATTTGGCTGCAAACCACTGGATCCGTTCCTTATCATCCAATGTTTTCTGGATCTTATCCGGAAGAGTCTCCATCTCTTTGAGCAAATCCGCATATCTTTCTTCATCAATAACACCTCTGACCTTTGCCGCCTGGACTGCCAGGAGATACACAGCAATAAGCTGGGTGCTGTAAGCCTTGGTAGTGGCTACGGAAATCTCCGGTCCTGCATAGGTATACAGAATATAATCACTTTCTCTGGCAATGCTGGACCCTACCACATTAACGATCCCGATCACAGGAACTCCTCTCTCCTTTGCCAGACGAAGGGCTGCCAGGCTGTCTGCAGTCTCCCCTGACTGAGAAACCACGATCACTAAGGATTTTTCCGCAAGGATAGGATTTCTGTAACGGAACTCAGATGCCAGATCCACTTCCACAGGGATCTTTGCCAGTCCTTCGATCACATATTTTCCTACCACGCCCACATGATAAGCAGAACCACAGGCCACAATATAGATCCTCTGAACCTCTGCCAGAGTTTCATCCTCCAGGCCCGCCTGGGAAAAATCAATGCTTCCATCTTTTACATAGGTGCCAATCGTATCTTTCACTGCTTTTGGCTGCTCATGGATCTCTTTCAGCATGAAATGCTCATATCCGCCTTTTTCTGCAGATTCTGCATCCCACTTGATAGAAACCAGTTCTTTCTGGATCTCTTCTCTGTCAATATTGTAGAAATGGATCTCGCTGCCTGATAATTCAGCGATCTCCATATTTCCGATATAATATACATTTCTCGTCTTATCCAGGATAGCCGGAACATCAGAAGCGATCAGAGCGCCTGTATCGCTCTGTCCCACGATCAGCGGGCTGTCCTTGCGGGCGGCAAAGATCTTTCCCGGATAATCCTTGAACATTGCCCCAAAAGCATATGAGCCACGGATACGGAGCATAGCCCTGGACATAGCTTCCAGAGGAGTTCCCGTCTTCTTATAATAATAGTCGATCAATTTTACCGCGATCTCTGTATCTGTCTGAGAATAAAAACTGTACCCGGATTTCAACAGCTTTTCCTTCAGTTCCTGATAATTTTCAATGATCCCATTGTGTACCAGGACCACAGACCTGTCATCGGAACAATGAGGATGGGCATTGCTTTCAGAAGGTTCTCCATGAGTTGCCCACCTGGTATGTCCGATACCACAGGTTCCCGGCACAGCCATTCCTCCGTCTGTCTTCTCCACAAGGATCTTCAGACGCCCTTTGGCTTTTACGATCTCCGTCCTGCCGGTTTCATCATTTCTTACTGCGATCCCCGCAGAATCATATCCTCTGTACTCCAGCTTAGACAGGCCGCCAAGCAAAATCGGAGCTGCCTGCTCTTCTCCTACATATCCTACAATTCCACACATAATATCCACTCCATTAATGATATATTCACGTCCCCTCCTGCTTTTCTCCCGCAGAAAAGACACGAGCCAGGGAGGATCCTCCCTTCTTCCAACCAGTTATTAAACGAGTATATTCTACCATGTATTTCAAAATCTGTCATTATGAAATTCCGATCCTGTCACTATCTTTGCTCTCAAATTGACTTTCTATCCGGAATATGCTACCCTCAATGTACAAAACAGAAAAATTTTAACAGAAAGGACCGATTATCATGAAAACTTATCAGATCAGCGAATTATCTGCCATAGATACTCCTGTACTTCTCCCTCTCTATGAAGGAGCATCCATTCCCCAGGAGTTTTCCCAATATCTCACTGGAACTGAAGATCTGGATCTGGAAGCCGGAAAACTGTATCACATCTTATCACCCAAAAAGCTCCTTCTTCTGGGACTTGGAAAAGCAGAAGAACTCACTCCAAAGAAATTCCGGAAAACCATAGGCGCAGCTGTCCGCTCCTCCAAAAAGGACCTGTGTATCTTTATTGATCCCGCAGCTAAAGATGGTTTCTCCATAGAAACTGCAGCTGCTGAAGCAGCTTTTGCCGTAGGTTTCAGCCAGTATGACTTCACCAAAGTCGGAAGTCAGCCGGAAGAGAAGCCGGAGATCTCCCTGATCTCTTCAGCAGATATCACTGCGGTATGCCGGAAAGCCCAGACCGCAGCCGCCTGTGTCAACCACGCCAGGGATCTGGGAAATACTCCCAGCAATATCATGACTCCCGAAGCCCTGGCAGAAGAAGCCGCCAGTATGGCAAAAGAACTGCATCTGGAATGCGAGATCCTTACGAATAAGGAACTGGAAGAAATAGGAGCCGGAGCCATCCTTGGCGTCAACAGAGGCTCTTCCCACGGTGCCCGGCTGATTGCCGTGAAATATGAGGGGGCTCCCGGTGAGGATTATACTGCTCTGGTAGGAAAGGGCCTGACCTTCGATGCCGGCGGCTACAACATAAAGACCGGCACTCATATGGATGGAATGAAATTTGATATGTGCGGCGCCGCCAATGTGCTCTGCGCCCTGGAGCTGATCGCCAGAAACAAAGCAAAGGTAAATGTTATGGCTGTGATCGGCGCCACAGAAAACAAGATCGGCCCCGACGGCTACACCTGCAATGATGTCCTCACTTCCCTGTCCGGAAAGACCATAGAGATCACCAATACAGACGCTGAAGGCCGTCTGGTTTTATGCGATGCCATTACCTGGGCCCAGAAGCTGGGAGCAAAAAAGATCATCGATATGGCCACCCTTACAGGCGCCTGTGTGGCAGCCCTTGGCAAAAACTATACCGGAGCATTCACAAATTCCCAGGCTTTCCTTCAGAAACTGGAAGAATATTCTCAGAAAACCCAGGAAAAGCTCTGGCAGCTTCCTATTGATGAAGACTTCCACAAACAGGTCATGGAAAGCACTGTGGCAGATATGAACAACTGTGTCATTGGAACCGGCGCCGGCAGTTCTCTTGCCGCCGCCTTTCTGGAAGAATTTGTTGACGAAGGCGTTGAATGGATCCATCTGGATATCGCCGGAAGCAGCGATTTCTCTGATGGGAAACCATATATGGCAAAAGGCGCTACTGGAGTGCTGGTAAGGACTCTGGGAGAGATGTTTCAGTAAAAATCAGTAAATTTATCAGGGAGTCAACTATTACAAATAGTCGGCTCCCTGACTCTTACAGACCTCTCCGGACGATCCGGTTCGCTTGCATTGTGTATCAATCCTTCATCTCCCTGGGTAAAAGCTCTCCAGTAGGACCAGAACGGAAGGAACTGAAAACTGCTTCCCATCCGGCTGCCCCACTCTCTTCCGCAAAGGGTCAGGGCCAGGATCCCGGCCAAGGATACTGCCATAAGTCCTCTGGAGAAGAAAGCACCCGGGATACTTCTATAACGCCGGGTCAGTCCCTGTCTTCCCAGATACACCATCAGGCAGAACATTAATATTGTCAAGATCAGGATATAAAGCCAGGCAGAGGTCACCTGTGCAGTATAAGTCTCAAAAAATTTTTCCAGTACCATACAGTGCCTCCTTTCCCTGTAAATATTATATACAAAAAATGCGGAAATACCAGACTATCTACCGTATTCATGAACGTATCCGGTAAAAATATCGACACAGGCAAAAACTCTGAACTTTTGCTCTGCTAAAATCCGAAATTTCCTACAAAATAGAAAAAGAGCTGTTGCTCCATAAACGATTGCTCATCTATTTTGCCACAACTCTTTCTGTTATTTTCCTATGAAATTCATACCATTTAGGAATATATGTCCTGCTTTCGCGTGAAAACTAAAGATTATACTCCTTAAACAATTCCTCTAAAAATTCAGGATCTGTAGCAGCCTTCACGATTAGTGCGGTTTTTCCATCCTTGTCCAGACACAGGACCAGGCGGTTGTACCGGGCTATATATTCTCTGTGTTTCGCTTCTTCCTCTGCTCTTCCCTCTGCTCTTCCTTCCTCGATAAAGTCTGCCCGCAGCATTTCTCCCAGCTTTGTCATTTTCATTTCCTCCTTTATCTTCTCCAGATCTGCTTCATTCAGTAGTTTGTTTGCCAGTGCGTACAGCATGGCTTCCATTTTTTCTGCTTCTTCCTTGCTGACATCTGTTCCTTTTCGGTTTACCGCTCTGATCCCTTCCTGTATCCTGGTCCTGGTATCTGATTTTCCTCCCATGAGAGGGCTCAGTAGCACCGGGATCAGATCTTTTCTCTTCAGCCGTTTCTTCTTTTGTATCTTTCGGAGAACTTTATCTCCGTCTTTTTTCTTCATTTGTATCAGTTTTACCCGGTAGGTATTGATCCCCTCGGTCAGTTCGCTCCGCTGATGTCTTCCCCTGGCCGTGCAGATCACACAGGTAAGGACCTCTACTCCATAGGTTCTGCTGGTTGCCGCTTCATATTCCCGAAATCTTCTCAGGTCTTCCTTTGTGATCGGGTCACTTTCAAACTCAATGTGATACCACCAGCCGTTCTGCATCTCATAGTTAAAGTCCTGGTACATCTTTCTGGCTTCCAGATGAACCAACTCGGTAGGTGCGATCCTTTTCACCGGCTCTTTAATCCCCAGCCATTTCAGCAGCTCCTCTCCAAAGAACAAAGCGCCTGTTTTCATGATCTCGTCTTCAATCTGTCCCAAAGGTTTTAATGTCTCTTGTCTGTTGTTTTCTTCCAAGCAGCCTCCTTTCGGGCTTTCAGAAGCTGTCCCTGTAAACATTATATACAAAAGAGAGGGGTATGCCCAGATATATTTCTATTTTTTAATTGTTGAAAAATGTCCGACTCGGACGGATTTTTAAGATATATTCTGAAATGATTAAATATAATTGAGAATCCGGAAATATCCGGCTATTTTTCTTCTTTGTCTTGTGTAAATAGTTCTGTTTTACAGGTGCTTCTGTCTCTCCCATCTCTTGTAGATAAATCTTAGCACAGAAATCAGGAAAAGTATACTGTTAAAATAGTGACAAACCATGGCTTTTTGTTTATACTGAAATCAATAATGATAAAGGCCGGAGATGGAAACCGAAAGTATGACCGCCGCCGCCCAAAAACGCTTTATCGCACTGCCTGCTGTCATCTTTACCATCGTAAGCCTGGGTTTCATCGCCCTGTCCCGGGAATTCTGTCGGAAGGCTTTGGCAAAGGAAATCTTGGGAGAATTTCAGATTGAAAATACATAACCGAATGGGAAAAATTATGAAGATCATTGAACAGTTTATAAAAGGAAAAGAAAATAATCCAAACACCTGTGAAGACGGCTTATTTACGGGAAACTTCTTAGCCGCAGTCATAGACGGAGTAACCCCCAAAAGCGGCTATCTCTGGCAGGGTAAGACCAGCGGCTGCTATGCCAAGGACGTCCTTCTGGATTTTCTCAGGGAATTGTCAAGATCCGAGCTAAAATCCCTGACTCCGAAAGAATTTTTCTCTCTCCTTGACCGTCAGCTAAGCATTGCCGCCAATATTCCGCCCAAGAAAACAGCGGTCAAAGACTCTGATCCCCTCTCGTCTCTCCAGATAACAGACTATCCCCGGGTTTCCATTATCCTTTATAATGATATCTGCCATGAAATCTGGTCCTACGGAGACTGCCAGTGCGCCGTCAACGGCAGGGTATATACCCACGAAAAAGAAATCGACCGGCTCAACGCCGGCCTCAGGGCTTTTTATTTAGAATACAAACTTCAAAAAGGAAAGACTGTGGAAGAACTGGCTAATACATTCCCGGATCCTGGCAGAACTGCTATACAGAAAAACCTGAAGCTCCAGATGAGCTTCGAAAACAAAGATGTGCCTTTCGGTTATCCTGTACTCAATAGTCGGGGAATTGAACCTTCCATGATAAAGGTATATCCGGTAAAACCGGGAGATGAGGTCCTGCTGGCCAGCGACGGGTATCCTGTGCTGCGGGGAACATTAGGGGAAAGCGAAGAAGAACTGCAGAGGATCCTGAATGAAGATCCCCTTTGTTTTCGGATATACCGGTCCACAAAAGGGAAAAAATCCTGCAATGTAAGCTTTGATGATCGGGCTTACTGCAGGATTTTGGTGTAAAACAACATAGAGAATCTGGTTTCTCAGGCACAGCCTCCCCTGCTCTCCATCCACTCCCTTATATACTCCCATACTTCTCTTCTGCAGCCGTCATGGAGAATATCATGCCGGTATTCCGGGATCAGCTTTAACTCTACAGTTATCCCCATTTTTCTGTACCGGCTATACAACTTTTCCACACCTTTTCCAAAATCCCCCACCGGATCCCGGGCGCCGGAAATCAAAAGGACTGGTGCCTGTAGCTTTAATTCCTTCCGGTGCTGATTCACATATTTCCTCCCGGAAAGGAACTGATAGAAGAATCCGCAGGTCATGGATCCTGGGATCTTTCCGGTTCATACCTGCTTTCTTTCCTATATGTTTTACATAGGCTTTAGCAATTTTCAGCTGGAAGTCCGGGATCATTCCCGTTCCTGCCAATATCACCCCCTGAATTCCCTGGGCATGTTCTGTCAGATAGGAGTGCAAAATGAAGGATCCCAGTGAAAATCCCAGCATATAATACGGAAGGCCTCCAAATCGTTCCTCTGTCCTTCTCCGGCAGGTTCCAAAGTCTTTCACTGTATACTCCCACTTTTCTATATGCACAGGTTCCTCACCGGGAGTCACAGATTCCCCATGTCCGATCACATCATTTACCGCCACAGCATAGCCGTAACCGGTTAAAAACTCTGCAAAATCCTCATATCTTTGACCATATTCTGTCAATCCATGGGCAATCTGCAGCACCCCTTTGGGCGGCTGCTCCGGCTTCCACCATATTCCGTGGATGGTGGTTTTGTTGTCTGCTGATAAAAAAGTAAATTTTTCTTCTTTCATGGTCTTTTTCTTGCCGAATCTTTCTCTCTTGCCTTGATATCTTCTTTATCCTTCCAGATTATATTTTTCGATCAGTTCCTGTATCCCATCCTCCGTCTCTTCCAGATCTTCCGCTATCTGGGAAATACTTCTGTCTTTCTTCATCATATTTTTAATAATTTTGCTCAATTGCCGCTCCGCTCCACGGAGTTCTCCTTCTTTTATTCCTTCCTGTACTCCATCTTCCCAGGCATCCTGCCTCTCCATCCGGATATGTTTCTCCTGGTCGTATTCGTATATACTCATTTTCTTCACCTCCGCACGGTTCTTCTCCAGAAACTCTTTCAGGATCCCTTCCCAGATACACTCTGTGATGGCACGTTCCACGGCCTCTGACAGAGACAGTTCTCTGGCATATTTCCGCACCCGGTCTACATATTCCGCATAATCCTTCAGATTCCGGCAGGCTTCCAGCAACTCCCGGTTCCTGTACCACAAAATTGACTTGATTGTTTGCTCTTTTTGTTTTACTATTCATTTCAGATACCTCTTGTATTTTTATATTTTACCAACTGTCCAGGTCAGTAATAATCTAAATTTACTTAAGGTATTTTCTTTGGTCAGCTTCTTGATTTAAAGTATACAAGAAGCTTTATTCGTTTTTGAAAGAAATACTTTTAAGAAAAGATTGGTAATCTAATGTATTACCTGTTATTTCAGAATATACTTTTACTTTATTCATCTTTCTGCTGCCTATATGTAAATCAGATATCTGTTTACTATCTATTATCATACCATCAATATTGGCTTTATACAAATTAATATCTTTAACTTCAGCTCCTCTTAAATCAGCATTCTCCAATCTTGTTAATGTAAAATCAGCATTATTTAAATATGTATTTCTTAAATCCGTATCGGTTAAAGATGATGAAACTAATTTTGCATTTGTAAAATCTATTCCTCGCAAATTCATACCATCTAGGTGTACCCCTATTAATTTAGCTTTTTGTAAATTAATTCTTCCAATAGATGTCTCCAAGTTTTGTGCTACGCATTGTAAATAAATTCTTATAGAATCATCAAACTCTATATTGTTATCTTCCCATAAATGAATAAATTCCAGCATGTTTACAAATATTATCAATTCGTTTTTTAGTGTATTTGTAAATTTGCTATTCATATAATAAGACATACCGTCTTTTATCATTAGATAAAAGGTCTGCATGATTTTATCTCCGTAGAGATTTAGACTTGATGAATTGATTCTATATTTTAAAAAAATTAGAATTTCTGTAGACAAGTTATCCTTATTAATTAGCTGGCATAATATAGATGCTAAAATATTATTACTTGTAGAAATATTGTCAGATAATTTTTTGAATATATATTCTGAAACAAAATATTCATATATAGAAGTATGTATAAATTCTATATCATTAACTAAACCATCAAATAAATATTTTATTGGAAACTCTAATATACTTACAGAGCGTCCTTCAAATTCTAGCTTTGGTATTGAAATATTCTCTTTTTTAAGCGAATAGGTGTTATTTTCATACATTTGATACGCAATATCTTGTATAAATTCTAGGTACTTTTGTGTGTTATCTAGGTTTCTAAGAATATGCGAACCTGTACTATATTCATTTTTTCCGTCATAAAATTTATCGAAAATTCCTCCATGCACTGAAAATATTTTATTATATAGTTCTGCCTTTGTATTTCTTTTATTGAAATTAATATTTGACATTATAGCCATATATAAAATAACAGGAATTCCTAGAACATCCTTATTTGAAGCAATCTTTTCTCTACTTTCTAATTTTTTTCCAGCAATTTTTTCATAATAACGATCAATTTTATCAATATCAAATGTTATTAGATGTATAGACTTATGAAAATAATTTGATTCTATATAGGCGGGTCTGGATGTTATAATGCATTTAATCTTATCATAATCTTTAATTCTATTAAAAAAAGAACTTAGTTGCAAATAGCGGCCTACTACGGCCGGTTTTGCGGAGCAAAACGGCCGCAATGCGGAGCTGAGCGGCCAGTGTTTCTTTTGATTTAAAGACTCCCCATCCCTCATAATGGAAGAATACCGCTGGTGCGGTAAATACATCATTATGAGGAGGTAATGTATGCTCGATTACAAAGACATCATTATCAAGCACTATGCCCTGCATATGTCTGGCAGGCAGATTGCAGCAGCTATAGGTGCAAGCAAATCAGGAGTCAACGATTTCCTGAAAGCGTTTGAGCAGTGTGAATCACTGTCGTATCCGTTGCCTGCCGGGATTACCAACTATGGCATAGCGGAACTGGTCTATGGCAGAAATCCTGAAGGAGTGGATGGACGAGATCTAAGCTTTGAGCTTCCCGACTTTGCTGAAGTGGAAAAGCAAATGAACAGCCGGAAGAACATGACGCTGGTGTTTCTTTGGGGACGGTATAAAAACCGCTGCATGGCAGAAGAGAAAAAATTTTATTCCTATCGCCAGTTTTGCGACCGATATATGTCCTGGCGTGAGGAGAATTATGAGACACTGCATTTCAATGCTGTAATCGGCGAAAAAATGGAGGTGGACTTTGCAGGGAAAACATTCTCTATGATCAACCGTCTGACTGGAGAACCCAGTACGATCGTCGTATTTGTGGCAGTGCTTCCCTATTCTCAGTACATTTACGCAGAAGGGATGCTCTCTACCAAGGAGCCTCAATGGATTGATGTAAACAATCATGCATTGCGCTTTTTTGGCGGCGTTCCTGCCATTGTCGTTTGCGATAACTGTAAACAGGCTGTGACGGTCAATAAAGACTGGATCGAGCCGGAGCTTAATACGGATTACGCTGAATGGGCCGAGCATAATGGTACTGTGATCCTTCCAGCCAAAGTACGGCGGCCTAAATTTAAGAGTTCAGTAGAGAACTCCGTAGGCATTCTTGAAAAAGGATTTTTCCATGATCTGGAGGAGCGGCAGTACTTCAGCCTTGAACAGTTTAACACAGATTTATGGGAGAAGCTGGATGAACTGAACGAGCAGAACCTGAAAAACCGAGACTATAGCCGCTATGATCGCTGGCAGGAAGAAAAAGGGGAGTTGATACCGCTGCCTCCTACGTTTTATCACTACATGGAACGGAAAGAGGCCAAAGTATCAAGTGATTTCCATGTCCGTTTTGATAATGCGTATTATAGTGTTCCCCGGCAATACGTGCATAAGCGGGTACTTATCAAGGCAACTGCAACACTGATCCAGATCAGTGCATTATCAGGCGGTCTCCTTTGCGAATGGCCCAGAGCCAAATATAAAGGTCAGTGGCTCACAAATCCAGAACACCTGCCTGGGAACAGCCGTGAAATGGCCGAATGGAATGGCCCATACTTTATACAGAAAGCGATGACGATTGGCCCCAATACCGTGGACGTGATAAAACACATCCTCTCCAGCAGGAAATATGAGGTGCAGACCTATCGGCAATGCGTTGGCGTACTTGGATTTGCTAAGAGATACGGAAAAAAAGTGTTGGAAGAATGCTGCAGGCAGGCGCTTGGACTGAATAAAGTCACCTATACCTTTATTAAGAACTCTATACCTGCGATTGCTGAAGAACTGACTGACAGTACTGAGATTTCACAAAGAAATGAAGAAAAGAATAAAGGCGCTTATGTCATGAGTTCCGCATCTGCTGATATCAATCGCCTTCTGGCCAAAAGCCAGTCCCTTGTAGAACAGGCACAGAAGGGAGGGCGTCATGATGAAAAACGCTAATTCCCTGCTTATGGATCTGGAAGAACAGATGAACATGATCGGACTCCCGCTGATGGCGCTCAAGTTGGATGAACTCTACCGGTCATCAGATTTTCTTACCATGGATCGGCTGGAGATGGTATCATCACTTCTGAAACCGGAATACGAAGATAAAACAACAAAACGTTTTAACAATCGGCTCCGGACTGCCCGTTTGATCGGCACGCCTTGTGATATCTCGCAGTGCAGGGACTCTTCCCAGCGGCGGTATGAGCCGACCGATGCACCGAAAGTATTGTCAACCCTCCAGTTTATTGAAGACGGTCTGAATGTCTGCATACTTGGACCATCAGACAGCGGTAAGACGTTCCTGGCTAAAAGCCTTGGTGTGGCTGCTTGTGAAAAATACCGCGTTAATTATTGCCATTGCAGCGAATTATTGGAACGCCTTGTTGCTGCGAAATCTGCAGATTATACAAAATACCTGCGTGAAATAAAAAAGATTCTTGGGTTTCAACTCCTGATCCTGGACGATTTTTTGTTAAATACAATCATGGATGAACGGGAAGTCAAAGTATTGATGGAAATCCTTGAAAAGCGCATCGAAGCATCCAAAAGTACCATCGTCTGTTCTCAGCGTGAACCTGGGAGTTGGAAAGCGATGATCATGAATGACGAGGTATCAGCCAACGCTATAATGAAGAGGGCAACGAAGCACTACATTGTTGTCATTCAGCCTATCGAAAAACCTTAATAAGGGTGGCCGTTGTGCTCCGCCGAGTGGCCGCTGGCAAACGCACCAGTGGCCGCTGCTCGGCACAAATTGCACTTAGTATTTTATTACGAATATCTAGTGCCTTTATTTCATCATATCCATCTAATATTAACGTTGTGCCTTCTAAATCCTGTTCTTCGCATTGAAGCTCTTTAGAAATTGAATAAATTAATGATTTTTCTAAATCCTCTCTTGTGAAATCACGAAATCTAAGAAATATCATTTTTTTGTCATTTTGATACTTATTTGCCAAAAATGATACAAGTGTTGATTTTCCAATACCAGGGTCACCTGTAATTAACATTGTTGAAGTTTTATTATATTGTACAAATTCTTCTATTACATTTTCCAAACTTTGGTTGTCTGTAGTTATACAAAAATTGTCTTTATATTTAATATCTGGAGTAATAAAAGATTGGGATAAAAGGATTATTTTATCAGCAGAATTACAATGTAAAAACAGGGGGCTATACCAGTTCTTTATATAAAACTCCTTTTTATCATGAAAAAATTGTATATTAGAATGGTCATTTGTAGCTTCACCGTTTGGTGGTTGTAAAGAAGAAACTATATCAAATGTTCTTTCTAATAGTTTAAGAATAGACTGAATATTATTATTTATAGTTATATCCTCATTCTTTATATGTGTATTTATTTTATCTATTTTAGAGTCTATATGATTGATTCGGTGATTTATACAAATCAAAACATTTTTTTCGAATGATTCACTATTCTTTATTATTTGAATAATAGCTGTAGAAATATAAAATAATCCTTGCTTTATAGAACCCTCATATTCTACTAATTTTTTATTTTTTATATAGCTTGAATATAAATACTCGTACATTTTTTTTGCATCATAATTAGATTCTGCTATAACATCATCTGAAAATTCTATTTGAGTCAGAAATTCCTTGATTTCTGCGATTACAAAATCAGCTTCGCTTATAGGTATGTTTTGTCTAATTATGTTACTTTTCGAAAGAGTAAGGCTAAACTTTATTTTATTTTCATCTATAAATGTACATAATTGTTTAGTTACATTATCGGAAAATTCGGTCATAATACATGTGAATATTTCGTTTGTCGTAATTTGACTTATTCCAAATTTTATTATTGTGTTAAGAATTTTAGATACAAATCCCATTTCATATACGGTGCATGTTAGAATTAATGCACCAAAACTCCTTTTTGATATTAGCAAAATAGATTGCTTGATTTATTGGAATAGATAGTAACATTTGTGAAAGTGATATATTGAGTATTCCGGACGATTCTGAACCGTCATTCCGGAAACACAGGGCTCTTCCGCATATTTTGATATTTATACATTAGGACGATACATAAGTTTTGCTTCTAATAACTGACGGCTGCATCGGCCATACATTGTACACTTTACCATTTTTAATTTATTATTTGTCCCTTCGGCAAATCCATTAGACAGTGGACTTGCAACCGAATTTTCGACTACTTCAATATCTTTTTCAAGCCTCTCTGCAAAGCGGGATAATTCCTGTATTTCTGATAGTTTATACTTTTCAATGAATAAATAAAGCAGCACCATATTTTTTTGATCGTATATATTCCGGAATTCACGGATACATATATCTAACTGACGGATTTTAGGACAATGCTCCATAATATAAGCACAATGTACCTTGCTCCGGCAGCTCTCTGGTAACTGATCTGACCATGGAAGCAGGTCTTCTATAAAACAGTAATCCGTATCATCCTGATGATCTTTTAACACTGTCAGGACATGGGGCAGATAGCGGAATGGATTCAGGTGATTCGCCTTTGCTGTTTCCGTTATACTGTAGATGATCGCACTGGATTTTGCGCCATCGATACTATCGATCAGCTTCCATGCATGTTTATGCAGGCAGAAGCTGCGGAGCGCTCCTTCTGTTGCGTTGTTATCAAGGGGCACTTCACCGTCATCCAGGAACACTTTCAGTGCCTCTTCCTGGTTGATTGTTAATGCTCTCCTTGGCTGTCATGATCTCGATCTGTCATGCTGTCGTGAGATTGCCGGGATATCTGTCATGGAATGTTCCATTTGATGGGGCGGATAACCGCCCCATTACGAAAGAACTTAGTTCATGCATCCATGCTCTGCCAGTACTTTAAGCGCCGAGACGATGGTACAGGCATCTGCCTTTTTCATACGGCTGTAATGCCGGAGGCGTTCCTCATTCCAGAAGAGATCTGTCAGTGATGAGAGTTCTGTACCAACATCCCAGTTGGGAATACAGAGATAGTTTCCATAGGAATGCCTTCCTACGATCAGGTGGAAGCGGCTTCCCCTGGCACAGAGTTCTGCCTCACACGGGTTCCCTCTCTGCAGGATCTCAAGGCTGCCTTCCCACTGGCGGGGAGAACACCCTTTCCCTTTACAGGTAAATGTGATCATTGGCGTGTGTCACCTCCCAGCATCTCATGTTCAATGATGTAGCGGACAAGGTGTTCATCGATCAGGCGTTTTCCCTGCTGGCTGGCATACATCAGGCTCTTTTCACAGATCCGGTTGATCCGGCGCGGGATCCCGGTGGACTCCTTATAGATATCATCCAGCGCTTTGTCTGTGAAGATGTCCTGCCTGCCGCCGGCATAAGCCAGATGGGACTGGATGTACCGTTCGGTTTCGGCACGGTCCAGATGGGGAAGGACACAGTTGATATCGATCCTCTGCCGGACAGCAGCATACCGCTGCATCCGGAGTTTATCCCACAGTTCCGTCTGCCCCACAAGGACAAGCGCCATCGGGCTGATGGAATCAAAGCGGTAATTTAAGAGAAAGCGAAACTCTTCAATTGTTTCTTTCTCTAGAAGATGGGCCTCATCCAGGATGCAGACCACTTTCTTCTTCTGGACGCCGCGGATGATCTCCACTTCCTTCTGGAGCTGCCGCTTTGCGTCACCGCGGTAAAACTTTGACTCGATCCCCAACTGATCCAACATCCCTTTATAGAACCAACGCGGGGTCAGTTTGGAATCCGACAGATACAGGAACAGGTATTCCTCTTTGGGCAGGCTGGTCACAAACCGGCGGATGAGCGTGGATTTTCCACAGCCCGCATCCGCAGTGACTACCGCAAAGAGCTGGCGGTCTGCCGCATAAGCGAGTCTCCCCAGGGTATCCGCCATGGCAGGCGACTCATAAAGGTCGGTAACCGGCGTGTTCCTTGAAAAGGGCGTATGCTCCATCTGGAAAAATGTTTCATACATCGCTGCCACCATCCTTCCTGTACTGACCGAAGGAGATCGCGTCAGCTACCTGCTGTCTGCTCTGTGCATGTTTCTTCTCCAACGCGGAAAGGAACCGGGAAGCTTCCGTTTCCTGTTCCTGCATGGAGACCGGCAGCGCCGGAGTTTTGGAGCAGAATTCCCCGATCTTTACCGGCCCGGCATCAAAAGGCGGGATCCCCGGATAGGACACCCGGATTACTTCCGGAGACATCGGGTCGTAAGAAATCTCCACTTTACAGCCGATCAGGGAAGGTTTCGTTTCGTATTTCCTGCCCTGGAAGCTGATGCACGCTCCTTTGTCTACCAGACGGGTCTCGTGATGGAGAAATGCTTCCGCAACTACGCCGGTATCCAGGAATGTCAGGGGACGACTGTCCCTCCCCCATTCCTGCACCGGTGTGATTCCCTGTGCGGGAACAGGGCTGCCCAGACTTTCATAGTACTCACGGATCCCTTCATGGGGCTTCTTGTGGTAGTACTCTTCGAGGAAGA